>Ga0207969_100017_pt1 | contig 125804 bp, 119 predicted proteins | sample LakWasMet25_LOW6_2_FD_183869 | JGI IMG/M metagenome (GOLD analysis project Ga0207969, IMG submission 183869) | Freshwater sediment methanotrophic microbial communities from Lake Washington under simulated oxygen tension - Sediment Metagenome... | ecosystem: Environmental > Aquatic > Freshwater...
CTCCTCCGCGGTCGGGGTGAGGACGAGATCACGCAGCAACGGAGCCGTCGGCCAGGAGTGCAGGGTGCGCATCGGCCGGGGTTACGCTGGCCAGGAGCTCTGGCTTCGCTTTCGAGCGGGCCGTTGTTTCGTATACTGGGCGTCTCGTCAACCCGAGCGGATCTTTGCCAGCGGGGGGGCTGCCAGGTTGGACGCCCGATCCCCCTACGGCGCGTGCACGCAACGAAAGCCCAGGCACGCGTAGTGGGCTGTCCCGACGTGGGCCGCGCGCGATGCGGCGTGCATGCCATATGCGAGGTTGTCGTCCCAGGCACCGCCCCGGGTGACGTGGGCGGGGTCGGGGCTGATGCAGAGTGGATTGTTCTGTGAGGTCCCGGACCAGCAGCCCCTTCCGAAGGGGCTCCAGTGGTCCGCGGTCCACTCGGTGACGTTCCCGGACATATGCCAGAGGCCGAAGGGGGAGCGGCCCGCAGCAAAGACAGGGTCATCCACGGTGGTCGTGCGCGAGTGCATGGAACCCAGGCTCATCCAATAGGCCTTGGTGTCGAGGTCGTCGTTGCCCCAGGGGAAGGAGCGGCCGTCGGTCGCGCGCGCGGCGAACTCCCACTCCGCTTCCGTGGGGAGTCTTCCGCCATCCCAGACGCAGAAGGCCTGGGCCGTGGCCCAGTCGACGCAGTTGACCGGCATCGACTCGCGATCCCTGCGGACCTGGCTCCAATTGCAGGGCTCATAGGACGCGGTCTGATCGGGCTCGACGACCGCCCCTTCGAAGGCCAGCGAGACTCCGTTGGGGTAGCCGACCGGCCCCACCGGCGCGGGGTGACCCGCCTCCCAGAACCGCCGGAAACGGGCGACAGAGACCTCGTAGAGGTCCATCTCGACGGCGCCGACGGAGATCTCCGACTGGACGGGCGCCGCCCCCATGGCCGCGTCTTCCCCGAGCGTGAAGGTGCCGTCCGGAACGTTACCAATGCCGCATCCGGGCACCGCCGCGGGGAGGCAGCTCCGGGCGAACGAGGCGCAACGCCCCTGCTCGCAGCGCGAGCCTTCGCCGCAGGGATTCCCACACGCCCCGCACTCGAGGTCGCTGTTCCGGAGGTCAACGCAGTGGTCGCCGCAGCGCTGCATCCCGAGAGCGCTGTCGCAGACGGGGCGGTCCTCCGCGACGGGGCGGTCCTCCGCGACGGGGCGGTCCTCCGCGACAGGGCGGTCCTCCGCGACGGGGCGGTCCTCCGCGACAGGGCGGTCCTCCGCGACAGGGCGGTCCTCCGCGACAGGGCGGTCCTCCGCGACATCTGATGTCGGATCAACAATCGCCTGATCCTGCATCGAGTTCAACTCGGAAGGAGCGACAGCCCCAGCGGAACCGTCCATCAGACGATGACACGACAACGGGAGGGTCATCAGTGCGAGCAGGCAAAGGCTTCGAACGGAGACCATGACGAGCACAAAGACTCGGTCTTACTAGGGAGTCAATGACTTCAGCTATGATTGCATAATTGAAATATCCACTGCACTTACAAGCCGCATGAGGCCTATGTGACGCAGCCCTGAAAAACGCTACTCCAAGCCGCACAGGGCTCTCATGACGCATCCCACGCGCCGCCTAAATCATAGTCGATAAGACGCTGTCCCAAGTGGCGTGTCATCTCAGCCGCAGCTCTTGTTGCATAAATGAAAAGCCACGGCCGAGTTCAGCGGCCCACCCTGGCCAGCTCCCGGCTCCGATCGAGGTGCGCTCCGTCGCGTCGCGACGCGCCGATGGAGGGGCACCAGCCCGGCCTCAGGGCGCGTGGGGCCGGGACGACAGGACGACCGGACCCGCGGGCCCCGACCCCGGCGGGATCCCGGCGCCGCTGCGTGCCCGAAGCGACATACGGTACAGCGGGGACACCTCTGGGCGCACCCATCCCCCTACGATGACGGCAAAGCCCGCTCTTCGTCCGGCTCAGTGAGGGCGCGGGCGAGCTGGAGGGCCTCGACCATCGCCTCGCTGGCGGCCGCCATGGCCTGATCGCGCCCGTGGATCGCGGCGGCGAGCTCCTTGCCCTCCTGGTTGACCTTCGCGCGGGCGGCCTTGAGTCGGGCGAGCGGGGCGTTGAGGAGCTCGATCCAGACGGCGCCATCGACCTTGCCGACGCCTTCGACCTGCGGCGCGGGGTTCGACGTCGTCGGCCCCCTCGGCGTCGGCGTAGGCGGCGAGGGCGCGCTGCACCCGGCGGCCGACGAGGCGGAGGAGCAGCGCCGCGGAGGGCCAGCGCTCGCCCGCGCGGAGCTCAGACTTGAGCGCGACGTTGGCGCCGTCGTCGAGTTCATCGGCGTGGGTGTCGATGGCGGTGACGATGTCTTCCGCGAGCCGTTGGGTATCGGTGAGTGGCCGCGATGTCATCGGGTGCCTCCTCCTCCGTTGGGAACCGAAGAGGTCACCGTATCGACGGCGTCGGAGACGCGACGAATCGCGTGGGCGTGGGCGAGGACGGTGCTCGCCCTCCGGGCGAGGCCGGGTCATGTCGGCGTGGGCGGGTGCTCTCCGCGCTCGGCTCCGGCTGATCCCTCACCGCACCGTTGAGCCCCTCCCCCGCTGTCTGCCATGATGGGCGGGTGACCGATCCCCTCGCCGGCCGGTGCGGCTCCTGCGCGCACTTCCACTCCGAGCGCTGGGACGCCGAGCGCAACGCGACCATGGGCGAGTGCGGCCACGGCACCTGGCCGAAGTACCGGCCGGAGACGGCGACGTGCCCCGACTACGTGGCCGAAGGGACCTTGCGCTTCGGGCTCGACCGCAACCGCATCCGGGCGTCGAGGCCTTCGACGACGCGGTCATCGACGACAGTGACACCGACGCGGCGGCTGCCGGTCGAGATCGAGGTGGACATGGACGAGGCGACGTTTCGCGCGGTGCTCCGCGAGGTGCTGCGGGACGAGCTCGCGCTGGGGGACGTCCCCATCGCGGAGCGGTTTCGCGGCGGTGAGATGGTGCTGAAGCCCGGCAAGGAGGGCACCGCGGAGAAGCGGGTGCCGCTCGAGGCCTTCTTCCACAAGGTCGTGATGATGCGCGACAAGCTCCGGGTGCTGGAGCAGAAGATCAACGCGAACCCGAAGCTGACCGACGACGAGAAGGTCTCGCTGCAGCAGTACGTGACGGGATGCTACGGGACGCTCACGACGTTCAACGTGCTGTTCCGTGAAGAAGAAGATCGGTTTCGTGGCGGCGGTGGTGAGGGGTAGGCCGGCGCTTGCGCTCGCGGGGTCGCTGCTCGTCGCGGGCTGCGCCCACCGCGCCGTCGCGGGCTCCCCGACCACGCCCGTGTCGCCCGCCGCCGCCGCGGTCGACCTGCGCGAGGTGACGCTCGCGGTCGACGCCGTGGGCGGCCGGCGCGTCGACCTCGCGGCGCTGCGCGGTCGCGCCATCGTGGTGGCGGCGCTCTCGACCAACGACCTCGGCGGCCACGCGCTCGCCCGCAACCTGGAGCGCCTCGCGGCGGCGCACGGCGACGACCTCGCGGTGCTGGTGCTGGCGACGGACGGCTACGACGCGCCCACGCTGCAGGTCGCGCTGGAGGTCTTCGCCGAGGTGGTGGGCCTGCACCACGCGGCCGTGGCCCCACTGCCCCCGGCGGTGCGCGCGGGCTCCACGCCCTTCGGGGAGGTGGGCATGGCGCCAATGGTGTTCCTGGTGAACCGCGCGGGCCGCGTGGCGCGCCGACTGGAGGGCTACCAGACCCTGAGCGCGCTGCAGTCGCTCATTGCGCCGGCGCTGCCGCCGGGGCGCTGACCCCCAAAGCCACCGTCGCCGCGCCGCGGGTGGCCGGGGTAGCGGTTCGAGGCACAGAAAAGCAGAAAGCCGACCCTACCCGGAGGTAGGATCGGCTTTCTTTCTCGGAGCGGGTGAAGAGATTCGAACTCTCGACGTCAACCTTGGCAAGGTAGTCGGCACCCGTTTCTACCTGTTTCAGCCCGCGTCGAACACGGGTCCGAGTGTTTCCAAGGGAGCGCCGGACGTCCAGCCCGTTTCGACCCGAGGGTGTGAAAAGGGGTGTGAAACCCAACCGGGATCTCCCGCCCGCGCACCCCTCCCCTCACCCGCCCACTGAACTCCACTCCGCACGTCGACGGCGCACGCCCGAGGGGCCAGGCTGCCAGGGGTGAGGCGCCCTCGCTGCGAGAACTACGGGATCACGTCCGGCAACGGCGCCCCGCTCGCCGTGCGCTGCCGTCGGCGCGCGCGGTGGCGTGTGGCGGCGCATTGGAGCGTCTGCGCGGCGTGCCTGCCCGGGGTGCTGGCGCTGCGGGCGACGCCGACCTCGATCGAGGAGCTGAAATGAGAACAGCCCCTCCACCCGCATGGGTCGGAGGGGCTGCGACCGCGGACCCGGCAGACGCCGGTGCGGTGGGGAGGAGGGAGAAGAGGTTCTCGGGCTTGAGGTCGCGGTGGCGCTAAGGCCACCAGCCGCGCAGGAGCCAGCGACTGGCGGCCTGCGCCGCGAGGGTGAGGGCGACGCCGATCACAACGCCCACGGCGACCCACCCGGCGGGGCTCACGCAGCCCCCTGCAGCGCCTTCAGCAGCTCGGCGCCGAAGCGCCCATCGCCGTCGAGCCCCTTCGCCCGCAGCCAGGTCGCGGCGGCCGCCGTCGAGCGCGGCCCCCACTGCCCGTCGCCCACGACGCCCACGCGCCCCTGCGCCCATGCGGTGATCACCGGCCAGTCGGTCTGCCCGAGGTCCACGCCGAGCTCGCCGCGCTCGGCCGCGCAGAGCACCCGGAGCGCCCGGCGCCCGTGGTCGTCGATGCGCGTCGGCGCCGCCCAGAGCGCCAGCGGCTGCGAGGCGCCGACGGCTGCGGTGTCCCGCGCGTCGACGTGGTGCGCCTGCACGTAGCTGAGCACCGGGACGGCCCGGTCGATCCACCCGAGCGCAGCGGCCCGGGCGTAGGAGGCCTGCGACGAGGCGACGCGCCGCTGCAGCGCACCGAGACCCGCCATCGGCTGAGGCTTGCCCTCGGGCTTCGCAGGCGCGGCGTACCGCTGCGGGAGCTCGATGTCGACGGCCCCGCTCTTCGGGAGCAGGACGCCAGCGGCCTTCGCAGCAGCGCCGCCGAGGTACGCCGACCAGGGGTAGCCCTCCTCGTCGGGGTCGATGCGCCCGCCGTGGTCGCGCTCCTCGGGGTGGTAGTGCGGGTGGTCGTAGGCCGTGTGCCCCAGGAGCAGCCCAGGGCACTCAGCACGGATGCGGTCGATCGCCTCGACGGCGAGGATGCGAGCGGCCGCGGGGTGGACCTTCCCGGCGGCCTCGCTGTTGATTACCAGCAGCTCGGCGCCGATGTCCCGCGCGGCCCGCGCTGCCGGGAGGTACACGCGCTCGAGGAGGCGGTCGACGGTGGCCGCGGTGACCTGCTCGACCCAGCCGTCCCAGGCGACGCCGACCCAGAGCGCGACGCTGGGGAGCACCGCGCGGACCTGGGCGGCGGACACGTGCAGGTGATCGCGCAGGCCCTGGGGACCTGCGTGGAGCTGCACGACGGCGGGGCGCGCGTCGCGCAGCAGCGGGAGGGCGTCGCGCACGCTGCGCGGGAGCCCGTCCGCCGACCAGATGGTGAGCGCGTGGCGGCGGGTGAGGACGCGGGGCGGTGCGCTCTTGCGGAGATCGTGCTGGAGGGCCTGTTCGGCCACGTCTAGGGCGCCCATCAGACCGCGATCCCCTCGGCCGCAAGCTCGGCCACCACCTCGGCGCGGATGCCTCCGAGGTCGCCGGTGGCGCGGAGCGTCTCGCGGACGCTGTCGATGATGCCTTCCGCGAGCGCGCGCCCGGGCTCGTCGAGCGCGTATCCCTGGAGGCTGCGCTTGGCGTCGTCGGCCACCTGGTCGACGTCGGCGCCGAGCACGACCGCGACGGCCATCCCCGCGCCGAAGCACGGCGCCTCGCCCCCGGCGCGCACCTCCGCGGCGATCAGGTACGCGAAGCACCACCCGAGGCCCCCGCGCTTGATGGAGCCGACGTGCCCGAGCTCGTGCCAGATGATGCGCAGCAGCAGCGCCCCGTCGGCGATGGCCGCGGGCGACAGGTAGATGGTCGTGCGCCCCATCGGGGAGAGCAGCGCGAGGAGCGCCGGGCCCACGACGGGGATGAGCGCCAGGAGCGCGAGCGCCGGGCCGGGAGCGCCCGGGAGCGTCACGGTGGTGCCCTCGCGCACGGCCGCGGCGTCGACCTCGCCCACCGCGTCGCGGGCGAGGATCACCAGCTCGATGACCGCCTTGCGGCGCAGGTCGGTGGGGAGGATCAGCGCGACGCCCGCGCGGTCGCAGAGGCGCCGCGCGATCTTGAGGGCGATGGGGACGGGGATGTTCTTCATCGGGCAGCTCCGGCGGTGGCGAGGCGGTTGGCGTTGCGCCGGCGGCGCTTGGCCCCGGCGCGGTCGAGGGCGATCGGGTCCGTCGCGCGCTCGCGGTCGAGGGGCCCCGGGTACAGCGGCACCTCCGGAGGCGGGGAGGTCGTGGTGCGTGTCTCGCCCGGGATGGGCGCGACGGCGCCGACGGCCACGAGGAGCGCGAAGGGGATGAGGGAGCGGCGACTGGTCAGCACGGCTCGAAGCGCCCCTCGCGCAGGTAGCCGTGCCAGCCGCAGCCGCCGCGCTCGACGGTGTGGAAGATCGAGGGCGAGAGCGTGACGGTGTCGGGGCCTCGTGAAGTCGCCGCTGGTGATGGCCCACCGCGGCTGCGGGTTCTCGGCGCCGATCGCGAGGAAGCTCCGCGCGCCGCATCCGGCGCACGCGTAGCCGTAGCCGCCCGCGTCCGAGGCGGAGCCGAGCACCTCGACGCTTCCGGGCGCGACGTCGTCGGCGTGGATGTCCGCGACGACGCGCACCGGGCAGGCGCGGCGCAGGTCGATGGTCGTCACGGCGCACCGCCGTCCGGGTGCGTGCGCCGGTACTCCGCGAGGTCGAGCGGCGTCGGCTCGTCCTGCGCGAGCATCGGGTCGAAGCTCTCCCCGCCACCTCCCAGCGCTGGCGCCATCATCGCAGGGCCGTAGCCCACGGGCGAGCAGTCGGGCGCATCGCCCGGGCGGGCGCAAACGTGCTGCATCCCGAGCGCGTGGCCTACCTCGTGCCCGACCGCCTGCCTGAACGCTGTGTCGCCCGGCGTGCAGTCGGGATCGATCTCGACGACGCGCGAGCCCACGATCCACCGGCCGGCGCCGAGGGTGCAGCCCTCCGAGTCGTAGAGCTGGACGATCACCCGCGCCGTGGATCGGTTGCCCTCGCCCGCCTCGACGAAGCGGGGACCGAGCGCGTCGAGGTTGCGCAGCTCGTCGCGGATGCGGGCCTCGTCGGCGCCGAGCCACTCGGGCGCGATGAAGACGGACACGGTGCCGTAGCGCGCGGGGTCCGCCTGCGAGGGCGGGTCGCAGCCCATGGCGAGGGCGAGGGAGAGCAGCGCGAGGAGGGCGCGCATCACTCGCCCCCGCTCGCGTCCGCAGCCGCCGTGCAGCGCGCGATGCCGCCGTCGCCCACCTCGCACCCCTCGCCGGGCGCGCAGGTGCGCTGCGTCCCGTCAGGCCGGAGCGACAGCGTCGGCCACGGGCGGCACTCGTCGCTGTAGACCACCGGGAGGTACACGCCCGCGTCGGTGACGAAGCACGCCTGCGTCCGGGGGGTGCAGGCGACGCGCGCCGGCACGCCGTCGGTGCGGTCGAGCACGAAGCGGCGCGCCGGGATGCAGCTCGCGGCGAGCGCGAGCAGCGACAGGAGCGCCACCACGAGGAGCGCGCGCAGGGAGACGCTCCCGCGCTGGCCGTCGCCCGGGTCGCGGAACTGCGGTGAGAACGCCTGCGCCGTGTGAGCGACGCCCGGGGCGCGCACCGGCGAGGCCGTGGGGTCGCGCAGGATCTCCGCGACGAGGCCCGCGAGCTCGGCCGGGGTGGCGGTGGTGGCGATGGGCGCGGGCGCGCGGAGCTTCTGCACCTGGGCCTCGGCGATGCGCTCCAACAGCTTCGTGGTGCTCGGGACGTCGAGCCTCTGCAGGGCGCGCAGCTGCGTGAGCGAGTCGCCGCCGAGGTGCCAGAGGTCGGCCACCACGCGCCGCAGGAAGCGCGGCCCGTCGACGGACGGGTCCCAGCTGCCCGGCTTCGCGGGGTTCTTCAGGTCGCGCACCTCGGCCTCGGTCGAGAGCACGAGCGTCGCGGCGAGGGCCGTCAGCGCGTCGAGGGAGGCCCCGACGGCGATGGCCGCGGCGCCCGCGTCGGGGGCGGACCGCCGCGCCCGCCAGGCGCGCAGGGCGACCACCTTGGTGCGCGCGAGCGGCAGGAGCGCGATCGACACGAGGGCGATCGCGAAGACGATGAGCAGGGGGGCGTGAGCGTGGAACCAGGGGAGCATGAACGGGTGCCTTTCCGCGGCCGATGCGGCGCGCGTAGGTGGAGCGAGGCGGTGTTGCAGGAAGCGGCAGACCCCGACGGCCTGCCGGTGGGTCAGCGGGCGGGGGAGCGCGGCCGATGCGGCGCGTAGGTGGGAGCGGGCGGGAGCGATGGAGGTCAGCGCGCGCGGGGCGCGCGGTCGTCCTGGGAGAGTCGCGACTCGATGGCGCCCAGGCGCGCGTCGAGGCTGTGCTGCATGGCGTCCACGGTCGTCTGGAGGCGCACGATCGCGGCGGAGCTCGCGCGGTCGTCCACGTCGCGGCGCCCGCGGTCCGACTCGATGGCCGTGAGGCGGGCCTCCAGCGCCACGGTGCGGGCGGCGGTGTCCCGCGCGGAGTCGCGCGTCAGGCCCGCGACCCCGAGGGCGAGTACACCGAGGGCGCCGACGACGCCGGAGACGAGGCTCCACCGCGTCTCGCTCCGCTCGCGGTGGCGGTCGAGCGTGGTCAGCGCGTCGTCGTGCTCGCGGGTGCAGGTCTCCAGCGCGGCGAGGCGCTGTGCGTGGACGGGCTCCGCGCTGATGCGCTGCGAGGTGTCGGCGTCGGTCATCCCCCCGCCAGCCTGCGGCACACGTCCGCGCGAGAGAGCACGTCCGCGGCGGAGAGCGCCGAGAGGTGGACCGTGAGGTCAGCGGCCATCAGCGAGGAGCCGCCGACGCCCGCGAAGGCCGTCGCGAGTCCACCCGCAGCGCAGCGCGTGAGCGCTGCCATCGTGCCCGAGGCGGGCGTGGCGGTCGCGGAGGCGATCCCGTCGACGTAGAGCGTCGCTACCCGCGTGGCCGTGGCGTAGGTCACCTCCAGCCGGTGAGGGCGCGACCAGTCGAGTGTGATCTGCGAGGAGTCCGCCGACGCCGACGCGCCGTGATGGACCGCGAGGTAGACGCGGCTCAGGGTAGCCGTCAGCAGGTACAGCCCGTAGTCGACGCCCGCGCCCGCGCCGTCGCTGATCGCGGCGATTACGGCGAGGCTGTTCGGATCGGCGCGCGTCTCGCTGGAGACGGTGACCCCAAAGGTGAGGTCGGTGGCCGCAGGGATGTCCGCGACCACCGCCTCCACGCGATTGGTCGCGCCGGGGCTGCGCTGCATCGTGCAGCCGTAGCGGGTGTAGACGCCCGCTCGCCCGTACTCCCGCGTGCCGCTGACGTAGGCGAGGTCGACGGGCGAGGAGCCGAGGTCCGCGAAGGGCGAGGCGCTCTCGTCGCAGCGCCAGTGGTGCAGCGCGGAGGCGACGGAGAGCCGCGGGAGCGCGGACTCGCCGCCGATCGCCGTCCGCACCGCCGCCGCATTCGCCGACGCGAGCATCGCCGAGACGTCGGTGCTGGTGACCGCCACGCCGCCCACGCCGTCTCCGATGGGCGCAGCGCCTGCGGTGGCGCCGACGAGTGACTCGATCACGCCTGATACGACCGAGGCGCTCGACGTGGCGGTGTACGTGGTCCCCGCGCCCGAGGACACCGGCAGCTCGCCCGCGCCGGCGGCGGTGGGGAGGGAGGAGCCCGCGCTGCCGATGATGACGGTCCCGGCGATGCTGATCACCACCCACCTCCGGCGATCCGCACGGTGGTGCCGAGCGTGGAGGTGAGCACCACCCGGAGCGTGGTGATGGGCTCCGAGGTGCCCTCGATCGGGAGCGCGTCCCCGGCCGCGAGCGGGAGTCCCGTCGTGGCGCTGACGGGATCCTCGCCGATCTCCGCGGTGCCGAGCGGGTAGCGGGCGACGGTCATGGCCGTCACGTCGTTTGTGTCCCCGTCGTTCTGGAGGATGAACAGCCAGTCCCGCGCGCCGTTCACGGGCACATCGACGGTGACGGGGGTGGCGGCCGGGAGGATGACGTCGACGGCGTAGCGAGAGAGGAAGGCAGCACTCATGGCGAGGGACTCCGGGTGGGGGAGCGAGCGCGGGCGGCGCAGTGCCCGAGCGAGCAGGGCGGGACGCTCGACGTGCCGGTGCGCGGACGCACCTCGGGCACTGTCGAGGGGGGCTGGGGGTAACCGAGCCTACGCCCGAGGCTGGGCGCGCGTCGAGCGGAGGGCCGGTGAGACGCGGGGCGGGCGGGTCAGAGCGGGTCGTCAGAGATCCAGTAGGTGGCGAGAGACAGCGTCCCCGCGCTCACCTGCGCCTCCCAGACCACCGAGTCGGCGATCATGTCGGCGAGCGTCGCGACCCCTGTCAGCGCGTCGGCCCACGCGCCCGAGGTGCCGGGGAGCGCGAGCGTGAAGGGCGAGCCCGCGCCGCTGGTGTGGAGGCGCACGTCACCCCCGGCGGCGGTGGAGGTCTGGTAGCGCACGCCGAAGAGCACCTGCGGCTCCCCGAGGATGCGACGTGGGCGCACGGTCCACGCGCGCGCCGTGCCCGCGCTGGACTGCGACCCGGGAATCGCGGCCCACGCTGCGGCGGTCACCACGTCGGGCGCGGCCTCGGCGAGCGAGAGGCTCTGGTAGGTGCGACGGTTCCAGGAGTACGCCGCCTCGAGCGTCGCGCCGACGCGCACGAGGTGATCGTCGATGATGCCGCGCCCTCGGTAGTTCTGCGGGAACTCTCCGAACGTCTCCCCGTCGTCGATCCGGAAGCGCGACACCTCCGCCACCTCGATCATCTCGCAGAACACCGTGGCGCCACAGTCGACGATGAACGTGAGCCGCCAGGGCACCGTCCGGTCGAGGCCCGCTGTCGCGAGCGCGTCCTTGTCGAGGTACCCCACGACTCGATTCATGGCGTCCAGGCGCGACGTCCCGGCGCTAGGACCGCGCGCCTCGTCCTTGAAGCCGCGCGGGATCGTGGCGTCGGTGTACGGGATGTTCATCGTGCCGTCGTCGACGGAGAGCTTGATCTTCAGCGCGTCAGGCGGGGACCAGTCGCCGGCCCACGACGCCGTCGCGGCCACTATCAGGAGGCGCGACGTCGTCAGCGGATGCAGGAAGGCGTGGAAGGTCCCCCCGCTGTTCCGGAGGATCGTCGCGCGCTGGCGTGGGTGACCGGTGGCGGCGTCGTTGGCGAGGTCGGCGAGGCCGAATCCGTGTGCGCCGCGCGCGGTGCGACGCGAGGCCATCGTCTGTGCGCTGATCAGCGGGGTGTTGAGTTCGCGGGGTCGAGTGGTCATGGGGGCGCCAGGTAGAGGGTGAGTGAGCCGATGGTGGTCTTGCCGCCGGTGCCGTTCCAGACGCCGATGTAGAACGCCATCTCGGTGTGGCGACCCTCCTCGACGGGAGGCTGCGTCGGGATCGCGTTTCCGGTCACCGGCAGCACCAGGCGGCTCTCGACGTGGAAGTCATAGAGCGTCGGCAGCTCAACGCTGACCGAGACCGACGCGGTCGTGATCACGGAAACGTGGCGGTCGCTGGGGGACGGCCGCCCCATCGTCGGGCGCCCGACGAGGATGATGCCCGCAGTGGAGCCGCCGCCGGCGATGAGCTCGCCCGCCAACATCACCTTCGGATAGCGGCTGGTCTCGCCCCAGGTGCGTATCCGATGCACGCCCGCGCAAATCACCAGCGGCGTCGACGCGCTCGGGTAGGCATCCCAGGGGAAGGCCTCCGCGGGGTCGGTGCCGAAGTCAAGGCCGCCCTGCACGTCAACCGCGCCCGGGTGCTCGAACAGCACGCCGAGGCCGTTCTCTCGCGCGGCGAGCGTCGCGTTGCTCGCCGCGATCTGCATGAGCCCCGCGCCGAGCGGCTGGTCAGGGCGGAAGCGGTCGTCCGCGCCGCCCGAGGCGGGCAGGTCAATCCAGCGGCCGATGGTCGTGGGCATGAGGCTCCGAGGAGGGGGAGAGGGGCGGTGTCCGGGTGGCGGACAGCGGCGTGAGGATCAAACGCAAGCTCACCCCCGTGCGCTTCGGCCGAGAGGCGGTGCCCTCAGCCGGTCACCTCGACGTGCACGCCGCGCTCGCGGATGCGGGCGAGGAGGGGTCGCATGGGTGCGGAGGATAGCAGAGGCCCGTTGACGGCGACCTGGGGTCGACCGGTAGCGTCGCGAGGATGACGAAGAAGCTACCGAGCTCGGCGACTGGGACGAGTCAGGAAGTGCCACGCGATGAGGGCCAGCGCGGCGACGCCGAAGAGCTCGAGGCTGAGGATCGGGTCGAGGGTGAGGTTCATGGCTGGTCTCGGGTGAAGGACTATATCACCGAGGGCGTCAGCTCGGTCACAAAGGGCTCAGTGGGACTCGCAACCGGCGCAGCGGTCGCGCAGGTCGCCCCGACCTTCGTTGCAGCGACTGCGGCGCTCTTCATGACCGGCGTCGTCGGGCTGATGTTGAAGCTGGAAGCCGAGGACAGGAAGCGCCGGGCCGTCCGGTGGAGTGCGCGAATGCTTGATGCGGCCAGCTCACCAGCCGCCGAGGCGTGGGAGGAATTTCAGCGCCAGGCCAGCGATCCTGCCGCGGGCGCTGCGCTCACTGCGTCGCTGAGGGCCGCGCTCGATGTAGTTGACGAGGACCTCGTCGACCCGATCGCTGCGCTGGGTCGCATGTATGCCGCGGCGGGAGACCGGCCCGACCGATTCTTCCGCGGCTGTGCTCGGATGCTCATGGAGATGGACGGAGCGGACCTCGTCGCCATGCGCACCGCGTTCGAGCTGGGATCGAAGGTCCGCGCCAGAGCGCCGTACGCGGTTGGGCTGAGGCTCATCACGATCCACAATCCCGTCGGCCTTCGCGTCGACGCGGTGACAAGTGCGACGCCGAGCCCGCACGAACAAGAACGGTCTCCGGCCATGGAGAACCCGGAGCGCGTGGTGCAGTTCCTCGGCGCGAACCACCTCGGGGCCGAGACTCCTGTGCACGGCGGGGTGTCGGTGACGGTACCGATGGCCACCGCGGAGCGCCTCGCCATCGTCCTCGCGGCGACCGCCCCGCCCGCCGTCTGACTCACACCCGCGTCTGCGTCGGCGTGGTCGACGGGCTGCTCGGCCAGCGAGGGTTCTTCGAGCGGGTGAAGCTGGTGCAGCACCACTCTGGCGAGGGAGATCTGTTCTTCATCCTCGACGGGGAGTGACCTCCCTCGACTGGCCCGCGTATTCTTCGACCATGCGAACCCTCGTCGCCCTCACCCTCGCCGCCCTGGGATGCGGCGCGCCCGTGTCGAGCCCGCCCGTCTACAGCTACGCGGACGCGGGGGCCGACGCGGCGGACGTCGCGAGCGTCGATGCGGCGGATGCGGCGACGCTGGAGGGCTGCGACGCGCAGGTACAGGGCACCATTCCCGGCATCCTGTGCCGTGGGGACGCGGCGACCGCCGACTCGCCGGGGGTGGCGGTCGCCGGAGGGCTCTGCGTGTCGCCTGCGTGGCGCTCCAACTGCGGCACATGCGGCAATCATTGCGAAGACGGCCGGGTCTGCGTTGACGACCCCCAGGGCAGCAACACCGGCTGGCGCTGTCGGTACCCGCAAGGGCTCTGATCTCACGGGGCCCACCGCTTCGGGGCGTCGGTGCCGTCGAGGGTCTGTGTGGTCTGATCGGCGACCCACGCGAAGAGCGACTGCTGCCGCGCGGTGCACTGGTCGTAGGGCGCAAAGCGAACGATCACGCCGTATTGCACCGCCGCGGTCGCGGCCATTGTCGCGCCGGGGAACGCGCTGAGGGTCAGGGTGTTGGCTATGGGGTCGACCGCGGTGATGGTGCGCTGTTCGTCGGCGATGGGTGTGCGGGTGCCGATCTGGGACAGCACCACCACGTCGCCGACCTCGAAGCCATCGACTGCGCTGTTGGAGTCGGCCCCGAATGCGTCGACTTCGCTCGCAAAGCACGTCGGTCCCCACCCGCTCAGCGTATCCACCGTCACCGTCGTCGACGCCGCGCCCAGCCCCCCCGCGGCCACCAATGCCTCAGGCGAGTACCCCTCGTACCGCCCGCTCTGAACCCGCAGCCCGACTGTGCAGCGGAGCGCCCCGCCGAGCAGCACACGGCGGACATCTCGCACCTGACAGACGGCCGCGTCGAAGCCGCGGGTGCCTTCCCAGGTCGGGATGCGCGAGTGGGTGAACGCCACCAGCTGACCTGGCTGAAGAGCCATCTGCGTCGGCGGGAGCGGGATGCGCACCGTGCGGTTGGGCTCGGCCAGCGCGCCGAGCACCTGCTGGGCGACGTCGTAGAGCGTCGCCGTGGAGCTCACGACGTCGCGCAGCGAGGTGCCCAGGCTCAAGAGCGCGTCGCACTCCAGGGTCTCCCCGCTGCCGAACTCCCCCGCGTACGTGGAGTCCTCGATCTCGACGCTGGTGTCGCCCGGGAGCCCGAACTTCATCCGGGTCGCGAGCGGCTCGTCGTTGTCGATGACTTCCGGCGTGATCTCCCGGCCCCCGTCGAGGAGGTTCTCGTTCTCGACGATGGCGGCGACGGTCGCCTCGGCGTCGGCGAAGTTCTGGAGGCGGATGCCGGAGATGCGGCCGTTGCGCATCACCATCACCATGCCGCGGAGTTGCAGCTCCCGGCGCAGCACGTCGAGGAAGGTGTCCTCCTCCCCGTGGAACCGATAGACGCGGGACTGCGGCAGGCTGCCCGAGGGCGACGACAGGAACGCCCGGTTGAGGTCCGACCAGTCGATGACCGACTCGAAGAGGTCCTGTCCGGTGAGGGCGTCGATGGCCTTCGCGGCGGCCTTCAGCGCGACCACCGGCGTGTCGCCGCGAGCGACGAAGCCGAGGCGCGCGGGCGTCCGCTTCGTGCAGAGCAGGGGGAAGTGAGGGACGCCGCCGACGGTGATGTCTGTGGGGTACCCCGCCGCGACGAGGCGGATGCGCTGGAGCGTCGCGTCGCGCTCGACGATGGAGCACACGACGTCGGTCTGCGTGTCGGTGTCGCAGACCAGCGCGAGCGAGGCCTCGCCCTCCAGGTCACCGAGCGTTGCCGTGAAGGTGAAGGTCGTGGGGATGCCGCCGAAGTCCTCGGAGCGCGGTACCTTCACCCACCCAGCGAGCGAGAAGCAGGCCTCGGGGGCGCGAGCCGTCGACGCCCACGACGACGGGCTGTTGCCGCCGTCGGTGACGTGGAACAACCACCGGTTGCTCGCGTCCCAGCACGCGAAGAGGGCCGTGGTAGTCGGGGAGAGGTCGCTCCCGGTGACGGTCACCGTCAGCCGACCGTCCGCGGCGAGCTGCACGCTCACGACGCCGGAGGTCCCTGCGCGCGCCTTCGCGTCCGCGGCGCGCGCGAACTCGGTCGCGTCGGGGTGCCACCCGGCCGCGTCGTTGGCATCCGACGGATCCCACCGGAGCGAGAGGTTGCCGGCGAGAGCATCGAAGAGCTGCAGCGGGTGACCGTGCTGCTCATGGGTGTAGTGGCTCCACCCGTACAGGCTGACAGGCCGCGGCTCGATCTTCCGCGTGAGTGCCTTGGTGACGTGCTGCAGCGTCACGCTCCACCGGGTGAGATCGCGACGGAGCTGCACGCCCTTGTCGACCGTACCGATGTACATCAACGTCGGGTCGGTGAGTGTGGTTCCGTCGGCCGAGAGCGTGGCGACCCAGAACGTCGCCAGGCGCCCCTGCCAGTGCCGCGCGCCGCCCGCGGTGACGAGGGGCGGGTGTGCCGAGGGCGCGGTGTGGATGCGGGAGGCGGAGCCGTACCTGCCGCGCGTGACGCCCGTGAGGTCGCTGCCCGAGACGCCGGTATAGGTGATCGTCTCGCGGTTGATCGCGGCGATCCCCGACAACGGCATCCCGACGGCAGACCCCAGGGAGACCGTGGTCGCCGAGGCGTCGAGGTCGGAGGCGAGCTCCTGCGAGACACGCCCCTCCCGGTTCGACAGGAGCGCCGTCCCGCGCCCGCCGGTGTCCAGCACCGAGAAGGTCAAGGTCTCGACGTCGACGGAGCCCTCGAGCAGCGACGTGGTCTCGTAGATCTCCCACGTCTCGTTGGGGTCGAGGAGGTCCTCTATCGGGTCGAATGTGGTCGCATCGGGCAGCGTCTCCGTGAGGCTTCCGGTGTTCGGCCAGAAGAGCGTGTCCACGGTACCGCTGGTGACTGCGACGGTGGTCGGGCGCACGCCGGCTGACGTGAACACGCGCGGGATGCCCGCGATGAGCATCACGGGCACCAGGAGTGCGCCGGGGGCGAGAGCGCCCTGCGCGGTCCATCGGAGTCGAGAGACGGCCATTACGCCCTCGTCTCCGAGGCGGCGCTCGACGGTGCCACCAGCCCGAGCTCCCAGGCGCAGTAGGCCAGCCACTCCGCGCGCTGCGGCGTCGTCGAGGCGGAGAGCAGCGTCTCCGGGGCGAGGTACGCACGCCAGAAACGGGCGTTGCTGTCCGTCCGCGCGGTGCGCCAGTCGTTCGTGTAGCCGCAGGAGGCGTTCCGAGCACCCTGGATCACGTCGTAGACCGACGACTCCCGGGCGGCGAGCTCTCCGAGGCTGTTCATGTACTGCTCGTCGGGGCACATCGCGGTGGCCTCGCAGCCGTGCGTGGCGCGGTAGGTCGGGGTCGTGGGCTGGAACGAGACCTTGAGCGTGCGCGACCAGGCCGTGAGCGACGCGGCGACGGCGTAGACGACGCCACCGGCGGTGACCTCGGCGCCGCCTGCCTGGGACGGCTGCCAGTAGGGGCCCGTCGCCGCGGCGAGGATCGCGAGGTGCCACACGGGGCGGGTGCCCACGATGTCGACGAGGCCGGTGCCGGCCGTGAGCGTGGGCGTCGCAGAGGAGAACCCGAGCCGCTGCCAGATGCCGTCAGCGAACGTGACCGCCGTGGGCAAGCCGCTGGCCGAGACGATCCTGAGCGTGAAGATGCCCGCCGCGCTGAGCGACGCGATGCAGGTGTACGCGGCCCCCCGCACGAGCGTGAGCTCGGTCGTGCAGGTGTTGGTGACGGTGCGCGGGAAGCACCCGACCAGCGGCGCGAGCCACATCCGGTACGTGCTCGTCGGGATCGTGACGGGCACCGACAACACCCCCGAGGCGAAGGTGAAGACGACATCGCTCGCGCCGGCCGTGTGGGAGAAGTCGGTCGCGAAGGCCTGGGACGCGGGGGCGCTCATCGACGCCCCGCCGCGCGGTCGAAGCGGCGCATCCGCTCGCCGAGCTCGGCGTCGGTCGACTCTCGACCGCCGATCACAGGCGCGTTGTAGTTGATGTAGTACACGTTCCCGCCACCGCTTCCCTGCTGAGAGGGCGGGCTCACGTTTCCCGCCGTCGAGCCGCCGCTCCCGCTGCCGCCCGAAGCGGCCGGGCTCGAGGGCGTGAGGGCAGCCGCCGCGATGCCCGAGCCCGCCGCCACCGCTGCGAAGGTCGCAGCCGAGACGAAGAGCGGCCCGGCGAGGTCCAGGCGACCCATGCCGACCTGAAAGAGAGCCGAGCCCAGGGAGAAGAGCGAGCGCTGCGCAGACTCCGCAGCGAGCGCCGCGAGGCCCGCGGCGAGCTGCTTCTGCGCCGCGGCACCGATGTTCTCGCCCGCGATGGCGGCGGCGATGCCCGCCTCCACGAGGCCGCCCGCGAGGCCCTTGGCGCTGTCGCGCAGGGCGTCGGTGCGGTCGGTGCGGATCTTGGCCGCCTCGGCGTTGACCGCGCGCTGGGCGGCGGTCTGCCGCTCGGTGGCCTGAGCGACGCCGTTGGTCGCGGCGATGAGGCGCTGGCGCTGCTCGACGGACGCGACGAGGCTGCGGTTGACCTCGTCGTTGGCGTGCCAGAGCTCGGTCTGCGCAGCGCGCAGGGCGTCCGTGGCGGCGGTCTCGGCGGCGAGCAGGGCCGCGCGGCTGTCGCCGCCGTTGTCGTTGGCCGCCGCCGCGCGGGACGCTGCCAGGGCCGCGTTGGCGGCGAGGCGTGCGTCGTCGAGGGCGCGCGCCTGATCGGCCGCGCGCTGCATCTGGGTGGCCGCGGCCGCGTCCAGGGTCTCGCGCTGGAACGCGAGGTCGGCGCGCACCCTCGACTCCTCCTCGATCGCGCGGATGCGGCCGCGGGCGGCCTGGGCCTCGGCCTCACCCACCGCGTTGAGGGCGGCCTGGGCCTGCGTCTGCGCGGAGAGCGCGGCGGTCAGGGCCGTGCGCTCAGCGGTCGTGGTGCCGCCCCGGCGAGCGGCCTCCTCTGCGATCCGCAGCTCGTTCGTGGCGAACGCGAGGGCATGGACGGCCACGGCCTGGCGCGCCGTGAACTCCCCGGCGCGTCCGGCGTTGTCGTTGGCCTCGCGCGCGACGCGCAGCGCCTCGGCCTGCGCCCGCAGCTCCGCGGCGGTAGGACCGGCCGCCCCCGTCCCACGACGCGCCTTCGCCTCGGTCGCCCGCTGGAACGCGTACTCCTCGGCCTTCTGGGCGTCGGTGAGCACGTCCACCGACGCGGCGAGCGCGCGCGTCGCCGCGGCCTCGGCCTCGGCGAGCTCGGATGCCGCCTTGTGCGCGAGGTTCATGCGCTGATAGGTCACCAGCGCGGCCGCCTGCGCGGCCACCATCTCCCGCACCGCGATCTGTCCGACGCCGCTCGCGCGCGTCTGCGCGTCGAGCCCGGCCACCGCCGCCATCGCGGCACGGCGTCGAGTCACCGCCGCCGCGTTCTCCCGGTCGGCGGCCGCGGCCGCGTCGCGGGCCGCGTGCGCCTGGGCGACCGTGGACGCGTTGACGATGTTGATCTGCTCCTGCGCGGCGTCCGTCGAGTGACGGAACGACACGCCGAGCACCTCGAGCTGCTCGGCGGTGTTACCCGCCGTGAGCGCGTGCTGGATCTGCGCGGACGACCACGCCAGCGCCGAACCGCGGGCGGCGACCTGCGCGGCGTGGACGGCGTCGACCGCCTGTGACAGGCGGCGCGAGGCCTCCGGGGAGAAGCCCGCCTGCGTGAGCGCGAGCTGCTGCTGCATCACAGCGAGCGCGGCGGCGCGGATGGCCGTGAGGTTCTGCTCCGCGGTCTTCGTCGCGTCGACGGCGCCCGCGACGCTCTGGTAGGTCCCGCCGAGGCGGTCGTTGAGACTGGCGAGCTCGGCCGCCTGCGCGGCCGCAGAGCGCTCCGCCGTCAGGCTCGCCTCGATGGCCGTCGTCGCCATCCCGATCAGGGCGATGGCGCCCGTCGCGATGAGACCCGCGGTGCCGAAGGCCGCGAGCGACTTGATGCCGACCTCGGCGAGGTCGCCCGCCACGCCCCCGATGCTCTTGCCGAACTGCCCGGCCTTCTCTGCGAGCGCCTGGAAGCCCGCGCTCCCCGCGCGGTGCATCTCGCCGAGCAGCTTCTCCGAAGCCTTGGACGACTCGGCGATCTTCTTCAACGCCTCGTCGGTGCCCTCGACCTTGGGCTTCGCGGCGCCGGCGGCGTCGCCCACCTTGCCGGCAGCGGCGCCCACGCGCAGGAGCGCGTCGGCCGCAGGGTCGGCGCCCGGCACGGTGACTTGAATCGGGACGATCTCGTCGCTCATGGGTTCACCGACCGCAGCGCCGCGAGGAAGGTCTCGCCGTCCATATCGTCGACCGCGAAGCCCTGCGCGTCGCCCACTGCGATCCCGCCGGCCGCCACCTGGTGCCGCACCTGCTGCGCCACCCGCACGAGCAGCGCCTTCACGCGCGGCCTGGCGGCGGGCGGGACCTCATCGAGGTCCACCAGCACCACCGCCAGCATCCGGCCGCTTCCGTCGTTCTTCGGCTGCTCGGAGTTCACTGGCGGTCGCCTCGTTCTGCGCGGTGGTGATGGCCTGGATGGCCTGGATGTCGATGCCCGCGAGCGGGCGGCCGAGGGTGACCGTGAGGTCGGGGACGACGCCTCGGATGGCGACGGCGTGGGTCAGCTCAGCGACCCACGGGTCGGCCCGGTGCAGGCACGCGAGGGGGCACGTCGACGCGGGGGGCGTCCCGGTGACGCGGGCGCACTGCCGGGCCTCCGCGGCGAGGTCCATATCGAGTGCGGTGGGCGGGTCGAGGCCCGCCGCAGGGCAGCCCCAGCGCTGCTGGTACTCCCGCGCGCCGTCTTCGAGCACCTCCCGCGCGATCCTGTCCTCGTCCGGGTCGCCGCTCGACGGGGGCGGATCGCGGTCGAGCTCGGCGAGGAGGTGGCAGCCGCACGCGCGGCGGGTGCTCTCTAGCGCGGCAGTACTGCGCCAGGGGGCAAGGCGAAAGGGGCGAGCGCGCCGTCCCGCGCCACCGCCTTGTCCTCGACGGCCTGGGCGATCTCTTCGAGCGCGCCGTGCCCGTAGCGCCCGACAAGGAAGTCGAGCCACGCATCCGAGGCCACCTTGAAGCTCTTGTCCGCCGAGAGCTGCAGCTTGCCGTGCTGCGACGCCTTGTGGACGTCGCCCTTCGCGTCGGTGAACTCGTGGCAGCCCACCTGCACGAACCACTGCACCCGCCCCTCGGCGGTGGGAGGCGTCCGACAGAACCGGAGCGCCGCCATGGTCAGCTGCAGGATCGTGAACAGCGCGAGCCTGCCCTCCGGCTTGAGCGGGAGCTTCGCCATGTCCGCGGGGTCGCGCGTCGTGGCGTACTTCGAGAGCAGCTCGGGCGCGTCCTCGTGCTCGAGGTCGAGCGCGGGATCGCAGGTGAGCGAGTCCTCCCGCAGCGTGGTCGTGGTGACGAGGGCGATGAAGAGCGATTCGGCGCGGTTGAACACGATGGAGCCTCGACGGTGGAGGGGGGAGCGAACAGCCGACGGACGGGCTCAGCCCATCGCGATGCGGATGGGGGCCTGGATGCGCTCGAGGTCGGCGCCGGTCTCGGGCGTCCCTGCGAGGGGGATGGCGGTGTCCTGGTAGCCTTCGAGAGCGAGGTCGAAGAGCAGCCGCTCGCCCACCTTCACGGGCTTGGGCTGCGAGATGATCTGGGCGTTTGGGATCGACGCGATGATGAAGCTCGCGGTGAGGCCCGTGCCGATCTTCTGCACGATGACGTAGCGGTAGCGCGTGTCGGCGCGGAAGGCGGCCGGGTAGGCCGCGTCGAAGCGGACCTTGAGCATCCCCTTCGCCACGGCCGCGGGGCCGCCGCCCATGTTCACGACGTGGGAGACGGTCTGGTTGCTCCCGGGGTCACGCACCTGCTCCCAGCCGTTGGTGTACTCGACGCCCATCCCCTCGACCTTCAGCCAGGTCGCGCGATCGAAGGCGTCGCCGAGGGTGAGGTCGGCGACGGCCGGGGCGAAGTACACCTTGGGCGCCCACTTCACAGGGGCGCTCATGTTGTCCGTCGCCTGGGCGGTGCTGAGGCTCTGCGCCGAGGGCCCGGTGAAGTCGGTGACGTTGAGCCCGAGGGAGAGCGTCGCGAGCTTCCCGATCTCGAACGCCAGCGAGAGGTCGCCGTAGCAGCCGTTGGCGGTGACCTGCGCGGCGGAGTCGCCGACCATCGCCTGGTCGACGGCGAGGCTGCTGCTGTGGCTCTCCGCCGGGCAGTACCCGTAGAGGTTGCGGACGATGTGGCCATCGGTCGCCGGCGCCGCCGAGAGCGGGGGCGAGATGTTCACCTCGTCGGGCGTGGTGGTGGCGTCGACGCCTACGACCTCGGTCCACTCCATCTCGGTGCCCACCTGGACCGCGATGAAGCTGCCCTTCTTCAGCAGTGACGAGTCGGCGACGCGGAGCAGCGAGACGGTGCTGGTGGTGCCGCTGATCGTGGTGCCGGGCCCGGCGAACTCGTTGCCGAGGGCGTGCAGGAACGCGATGCGGTGGACGAACCCGAGCGGCGTCGCGGCCGCGATGAGGAACGAGGCGGACGGGACCGCCTTCAGATAGAACTTCAAGGGGCTGAGCTTCGACGCGATGCGCAGCCCGTGCGCGGGAGCTTGCGCCGCGAGGCGGCTCGACCGCTCGTCCATCACCGGGAGCATCTCCTCGGTGAGGCCCTCGGTCGTGAGGTCGTCGCCGAGCGCGAGGCAGTCGGTCATCGCGTTGGGAAACGACCCGCTCGGCGTGGTGCCGAACGTGGTCTCGATGCCGATGCGGGTGCGGCGGCGCCGCGCGATGACGTCTGACTGGCTCATGGGTTCCTCGTGCTGCGCGGCTGGGCCGCGGCGGTTACTTGATGCGGGAGACGACGATGCGGGCGCCGGCGAGCGCGCGGCGCATGGAGCCCGTGGCGATGCCGGTGCGGGGGTCCATGCCCAGCGCGACCTTGCGCGCGTGGTACTTCGGGGAGAGCGGCGCGATCGGGATGTCGGTGCCGTTGTGGTCGAGGCGGTCGAGCCACACCGTGCGGATGGCCCCGGCGCCCACCTGCATGGCGGGGAGCCAGGCCAGCTCGCGGTCTCCGTTGACGAGGCCCTGGATGAGTCGCTGCGAGATGGCACCCGCGCACGCCTCGCGAGCCCGGCCGTCGAGCGTCAGGATGGGCCTGGGGGGCTGGTGCTGCCGCCCGTTGCGCTTCGTCCCATCGTCGAACCAGAGCAGGTGCTTGGAGTCCTCGATGCTCATCCGGAGCGTCAGCGTGCGCGTGACGTGGAGCGAGTCGGCGAGCGAAGTGCACCGGGCTTGGATGCGTGCGAGCGCCTCCTGCATCCGGCGCCCTCCGAGCTCGGCCTTGCTCACGGGTCGCCGCGGTTCGAGCGGAGGACGCGGTAGAGGAAGTCGTAGGGGGTGGTGAACACCATCCGCCCGCCGCCGAGATTGGTGGGGGTGGTGTCCCCCGCGGCCGTGATCCCGATGGGCACCGGGTCGACCTCGGTCCCGTCGCGCACCAGGTCAGGGCACTCCAGGGCGTCGGTGATGCGTCGGCACTTCCCCATGCCCCGCGGGTAGGGGCGGAGCGTGGCCGAAGCACCGTCGCTCAGCGGGAACACCCACGGCGCCATGGCCTGCGACCCTGCCACGCCCAGGTGCACGAGGAGCCTCGCCGTCTTGATCTGGACGTTGTCGAGCGGATTGTTCTCGCCCGACTCCGCACCCCACTCCAGGCGCACGGCGCCGTCGAAGTACTCCGCCTCGTAGGACGGGTCGGTGAGCGGGCACTGGTCGCGCTCGGTGCGGTAGCGCCCGGCCGGGACGTGCAGCGCCAGCGCGTCGGCGCCGAGCGCCCCGTCGGCGCCACGGGCCTCGAAGAGGATCGCTCGCACCCGGGCGTCGAGGGTGACGTAGGGATCGGCCACGTCAGCGCCCTCGGTTCCAGTTGCGCCGCGTCACGACGCCCGCGGTGAAGGTGCCCGCGTTGTCGTCGCTGGTGTCGGTCGGGGTGGCGTCGGTCACCGCGAGGGAGACCGTACCGCCCGGGATCTTCGCCAACCACGCGTCGGCGGCCTGCGAGCGGGCGTAGACGCCCTGGTCCCACGCGCTCGAGGGGTTGAACCCGCGGCGCACCACGAGGTCCCAGGACGCGAGGTGCACGACCGCCATCGTGAGGGACGCGTCCCACGCGGAGAGCGGCAGTGTGTACCGCCCGCGCAGGAAGGAGTCCGCGTACGCCGAGCGCGCCTGCAGGATCGCGACACGCGTCGGCGCGTCGAACCCGTCGATGGTCCCGGCAGGGAGGCCCTGCTGGTCCAGGTCAGTCGTCTCGGCGTACTGGCTCATAGGTCAGGCAGGATCAGGCGCCGACGTTGCGGAGCAGCGTGCCGACGAGGTGCACGTAGCCCGCGCCCGCGGTGAACACGCTGGTGATGCGCTCGAAGGTGAAGGTCGAGTCCGCCACGTACATGTGCGCGTGGAGCTCGGAGTCCGAGTCCATCAGCGCGCCGATGGTGCCGGTCTTGATCCCGGCGGTGCCGAGCGTCGCGGTCACGTCGCCGCCCGCGCCGCCGAGGATGTCGCCCGGCGTGGTTTGGAGCGAGCTCGCGACGCCGATGGCGCTCGACGAGCCGCCGGTGAACCCGGTGGTCACCTCCCAGTGCGCCGACTCCAGCTTGAAGCGGCAGCCCGCCGGGACAGTGAGCAGCGTGGCGCCGTCGGCGGTGCCGTAGCCGATCGGGAGCGCGAGGTCGACCGCGCCTTCGCAGCGCAGCCATCGGCCCGCGGCAGGGGCGTCGTCGGCCGCGTCGACGAGGATGTTGTCGGCGGTGAGGGTGGAGGTGGAGTGCCACCTCCACTTGGAGCCGTCGGCGTCGACGCGGACCTCGTTGCCGTGGGTGCGCGCCGAATCGGTCGCGGTCAGGGCCGTGAGCGCCGCCATGGTGGCGACGGACGCGGCGATGGCGGCGCCGCCCGAGTAGAGCTGGACGCCGCTGGGGGACAGGTGGTGGATCGGCATGGTGCGGGGATCTCCTGAGAGCGAGGCGTTTGGGGTGAGAGGGCGCGGTGGGGGGTTAGACGCCCTCGCCGGTGAGCGAGAACGTGAAGGAGGGCGAGCCGGTGCCGCCGATGGTGCAGACGGCGCGGACGTGACGGTCGAGGCCCGCGAACACCTTGCGCTGGGCGCTGACGGTCGACGCGAGGGTGAACGCGTCGACGACGCGCCAGGTGCCCGACGCGTACTCCTTGCGGGTCTCGATCTGCACGTGCAGCGTCGGGAGCGTCCCGGCGACCGCGGTGATGTCGAGGTCGAGCCGGAGCGAGGGGCGGTCGCCGACCTCGTAGGCGTCGCCGTTGAAGGTGGCCGTGCGGGCCGCGGCGGCGAGCAGCGTCACCTCGTCCCGGTCGTAGGGCTCGCCCGCCTGGGGGCCATGCTGGAAGTAGATGGTGCTCACGGTGTAGATCCCTTCGAGGCGGTTGTAGATGTCGAGCGCGGCGCGGTAGGTGAGGCCCAAGCCCTCGATGGCCCGCGCGCTCGCGCCGTCGAGGTCTTCGATCGCGAGCACCCCCGCAGCGATCGCCAGGGCGCGCCAGGGGAAGGCCGCGGGGAGCGCGGTCCCGGTCTCGGCGAGGCGCTTGTCGCGCCAGGCGTAGGAGAGGCCGTCGTCCCCGCGGGCGAGGGCCACGGTCTCTTTGAAGAAGTAGTAGCGGCGCGCGGGGCGCCCACGGGCGCGCGGCACGGGTGGCCCCTCAGCCCGCGGAGGCCTTCGCGCGCCCCTTGGGTCCGGCCGCCGCGAGCGCCTCGGCGAGGCCAGCGTTGGCCTCGACGAGCTCGGCGAGCTCGGCCTCGAGCGCCGCGATGCGCTCGTCGCGGCGCTGAATGTCGAGGCGCAGTCCTGCCTCGACCGTCGTGGTGCCCGGCTGGAGCGCGACAGGCGCCGACGGGCGGAGCGGCACCACCGCCTCCGGGTGGGCGCGGTGCGAGAGGATCACCGGTGCTGGACCTTCACGGCGCCGCAGTAGGTGCTGTTCGGCGCGCGCGAGTAGAGGTGCACGCAGTAGTAGAGGTGGAACGCCATGATGACGTCGTCGGAGAGGATGTCGCGATCCTCCTGGATGCCCATGTCCGGGTTGATCCAGGCGGCCAGGGCGCCCTTCTTCATCAGCAGCGACTCGTAGCGGTACGGGTCGACCGTCGTGTCCGCGGTGAGCCGGTCGGACTGCACGACCGGGATGCCCATGAACCGAGAGAGCGAGCCCTCCTGGTCGGAGAGGAGCGCGCGCCCGGTGGAGTCCTTCGTCTTGCGCAGGTCGGTCTTCACCTTGGAGTGAACGCCCCACATGACGAAGTCGCCCTCCTCGGACTCGTCGCCGAAGAGGCCCATGGCGTCGGCGCCCATGTCGTAGTTGAGGGTGCCGTCGGTGCCCGCGGCGAGGTTGTAGCGGTTGAGGATCGAGGTCGTGGCGCGCGCGGCGACGATGAGCTTGGCGTCGATCTTGCGCTTGGCGGCGATCACGATCTGGCGCCGGCACTCGGCGTAGGGGTCGTCCGCCGCGGCGATCTGCGCCCACTGGCCGATGCCGATGGCGATGGCGGCGTGCTGCACCGTGGCGAGCTCGGAGGTCTGCGCCAGCTTCTGGATGGTCGCGGCGCCGCCCTCGGCGATGTCCTGCATCTCGCCGATGGTGCCGAAGAGGGGGATCTTGACCTGGTCCCCCACCTCCGCCTTGCTGGCGCGCAGGGTCGGGCTGATGACGACGGCGCCGGTGCCAGCGAGGAGGCTCATGCCGGCGAACGCGCCGGGCATGCCCTCGGCGAGGATCTCGGGGACGATGATGTCGGAACGGCGGGTGCTGCCCATGGTGGACTCCGGGTGTGATCAGACGTGGTGGTGGGTGGACGAGGCGGGCCGCGGTCAGCGGCGGGACTTGGCGGAGGGAGCGGCGGGGCGGGCCGCGGCGCGGAGGCGCTCGGCGAGCTTCGGGTTGTGTGCGTGCACCGCGTGGCGCTCCATGTCGGTGAGCTTCGACCATCCCTTCGTGGCGAGAGCCGCGACGTCGGTCGGGAGCTGGGTGTCGTCGGTCGCCGCCTCGTCGGGCGGCTCGACCTCGCCACCGGGCACCACGGCGGGCGCGGTGCGCTGCCAGGTGCGGAGCAGCGGGAGGGGGAGCGCTGCGAGGAAGGGCGCCTGCCCCGGCGACCACTGCCGGGCGTCCTTCGCCCGCTGGATGATCGCGCCGCGCTCCACGGTCTCGGCGCGCTTCTCGGCGTCGACGGCGCGCTTCTCGGCCGCGAGCTCGCGGGGGGTCAGCGCGGGCACGCTGCGGGCGGCTTCCTCGACGGCGCCGCCCTCGCCCTCCATCGCCCCGACCTCGGCCAGGGCGCTGGCGAGCGCGGCGTTGACGGCCTCGTGCACGGCCGCGCGCTGCGCGTCGTCGAGGCCTTCGACGGCGTCGATGGCGCCGCCGACCGCGGCCACGTAGACGTCGTGGCAGCCGTTGGCGGCCTTCTCCTCCTTCGGGGGCAGCTCGCCCTCGATCTTCTTCTTCTCCTCCTCGGGAGCGCGGGTGACGGGGGCCTTGGGAGCGGGCTTCTTGGCGGTGGACATCGGGGACCTCGGGGTTGATGCGGGGCGGTTGGCGGTGGCGAGCGCGCGCAGCTCGGCGAGTGCGTTTGCGTTGGACCCCACGGCGCACAGGGTCGTCTCCAGCAGCTCGTTGTCGAGCAGCACCAGGACGTCGCGGCCGTCGACCTCCTCGAAGTCGAGGTCGCTCGGGTTCATCCCCACGGAGATCCCGCGGAGCATGTCCTGCTCGCGCAAGCTGCGGACCTCGTCGACGATGGCAGACGTGCCCGCCTTGGCGAGCGTGATGGTCATCGTGAGGACGCCGTCCACCAGCCGCACGTTCGCGGCCTTGCCGACGATCTTCGTGGGGTCGTGTGCGAAGAGCACCACCGGGTTGCGCTGGAACCGGTCGAGCTTCCAGCCGCGGACGATGGTCCCATGCGCGTCGATGCTCTCGTCGGAGGCGACAACGTCGAAGGTGTACGGGTCGACGGCCTCAGCGGACGCGTCGGTCGCGAGCCGCGTCGTGATGCGCAGGTCGCGGTAGATGATGGGGCTCATGGGTTCTCCGTGACGACGACGTCACGCAACCGCCCCCGCTCGCTGTCGAGGATGCGGCGCGCGCCCGGCGTCGGCGGGCTGCGGTCGGTGAGCTCGTCGAGGGCGAGGGCGAGCAGCACGAGGGCGGCGATGAAGAGCATCGCGAGCCTACGGTCGGAGGGCGAGGACTCGTCCCACTCGCGCCAGCCGCCAGGCCACTTCCCGCTTGCGACGCCGCCGACCTCCAGCGAGCGCTTCGGGACCACGCGGGCGTAGTCCTCGCTCATGGGGTTGTAGACGCGGCCCGTGCCGCCGTCGCGGGGCGGGCGGCCCCACATCCGGGGAGGGATCTCCAGCTTCTGGGCCCGGAGCTCGAGGCGTCGGGCGCGGGAGTCGTCGCTCCTGTCGAGAGGGATGGCGCCCTCCCCGAAGCCGTCGCTGACCTTCGCGGTGTCGGGGAGCTCGTCGTCAGGGGTCTCGTCGTGGTCGACGCCGTCGAGCTGCTCGATGAAGCAGTGGCAGCGGTGGTGCAGCGGCGGCGTGTGGGAGCGCCACCAGTCGCTGTCACCGCGGACGATCCGGCCGTCGTGGTCGTCGCAGACGTTGTCGCAGATGGCCGGGTCGAGGCCGCGGTCCAGGCGGAACGCCCAGAGGGGGTTGTCCGGGTCGAAGGCCGGGCGGGCGCGGGCGCCTGCGATGGGCCGCTCGATCTTACGCTCATGGGTAAAAGGGCGCGTCGAGCTGCCTCCGCAGCCGCGGGCGCGGGCGGCGGGGTCGGTCGCAGGTGCGGGCGGATCCCCGTCGGCGCTCTCCCTCGGCACGAAGCCTTGCCCGACGGTGCCGAGGATGGCGTTCGCCTTCGCCTCGTCGAGAGGGAAGGCGGCGGTGATGAGCTGCACCGCGGTCTCCCGGGGGATCGCCCCGAGGGCCGCCTGCGACACGATCTCCAAGAGCGACGACACCTGCGCGCCATTGAGCGCGGCGGCCGGGTCCTTCGGCGCGTTGACGTCGATGCCTTCCACAGGAGGGACCTCGGCCAGCACGAACCCCGCGCGCTCGAACTCCGCCGCCACCAACGCCTCGCGGTCGTAGCCCTCGGGCACCACCGCGAGCAGCGCCGCCAAGCCGTTGCCCAGCGCCAGCGCCGCGTCGCCGCGACCCTTCGCGTCGGCCGGGGGCGTGGTGTCCCAGCGCGCCCACGGGGCCTCGCTGCGCCCGCCGAAGTTCACCTCGGCGTAGTCCTCGAGCGAGCCGTCGTGCAGACACGTCGACCCTGTCTGCTCGTCGCCACCGATGAGGTCGCGGCGCACCTGGCCGTGGAGCGTCGCGCCGGTGTCCTGGCCCTGGACGATCTCCGTCGAGCTCGACTGGCCGGTGATCGAGATGGCGATCTCCGTCGAGGCCTCGGTGATCGACGCGGGGAACGTCGACCACGTCGCGCCGGCCACTTCGAGGTAGCGGAGCTGCTTCACGCCAGGCGGCGGGACAACGGAGGCGGGCGCGTCCAGCAGCGCGTCGGCAAGTTCCTCGCGGTCTGCTTTCGACGGGGGCTTCTCCTCATGCAGATCGGCGGTGCGGATCGGGATGCCGCACGCGAGGTTGTATCCCTGCCAGTCGCCCCACGCGAGGTACTTCCCGAGCCAGGGGCGGCTGCACGAGCGCCACTTGCCGTACATCCACGGGCGCTCGTCGCCGTCGGGCTCGCCGCTGCACGAGGGGGCGTAGAGCACCCAGCGGCGGTCGCCCTTCACGATGTCGACGTCGCCGTTGCGCGTGCGCACGACCCACACCCGGCGCTCGCCGTCCCATCGCAGGTACCGGGCGTCGTACGGCCTCAGGACGCCGATCCACCGATCGCCCCGGAGTTCCCACACGCGCTGGGCGAGGCCGACGCCGAGGAGGATGCCCCAGGCGAAGAGCGAGAACAGCGCCGCCTCGCTATGCATGGCGTACCAGTCGCCCTCGTCCTGCAGGGCGGCGAGGACCGCTGGGTTGCTCGCCTTGTCCCAGAGGATGGGCAGCCGGAGCAGGCCCTTCACCCGGGTCTCCAGCGCCGCCGTGACCCTGCCGTCGCCGAGCAGCGCCCAGCACACATCGGCCGCCTGCTGGAGGTGGCCGCCGGCGGTGAGCGCCTCGGCGACCTCCAGGTCGTCAGGCGTCCACGCGGTCATCGCGCGCGACGTGGTCGGCGCGCGGACGATCGTCTGCTGGGCTGCGTTGGGCTTGGTGGGCATCGGTTGGGGAGCGGAGGAGTCAGCGGCGGCCGCGGCCGCCGCGGGAGGCACCAGCGCGGGCGACGCCGCCGTCGGTGGGCACCGGGCCCCCGCGGTAGACCGCGAGGTTGAAGGCGTCGGCCTTGTTGGGGCTGCGCCGCAGGGCCTTCTTCATCTCGTCCTTCGAAGCGACGACGTAGCGGCCACGGCCGTCGAAGGCGTAGCGGGCGGCGGTGAGCTCGCCCTGCAGCTCGGTGTCGCTAAGGGGCAGCGTGCCGCCCTCCTTCAACCAGGCGGCGCCCGAGAACCACACCTCGTCGCGCGTGGTGACGTAGTGCTCGCGGTCCATCGGCGAGCTCGACACGTTCACCGGGATCGCAACCAGCTCGTCGGAGTGCTTCAGGTGGTCGTAGACCGAAGCCCCGACGCCGATTACGTCGATGCGGCACTCGGGCTTCTCGTCGTGGCTGCGGCGCATCTCGCGCACCTGCTCGAGCACCCAGCCGGCGAGGTCGTCGCCCTCGCGCTGACGCGTCTCCCGGATGGGGAGGCCACGGTGCCCGCGCACGCCAGCGAGCTCGCTGGGGTCGTCGCCCGTGCGCCCGACGTCGAGGCCGAGGCGGAGCGGACCATCCTCGGCCGAGGCCGGGTCGCGCAGCAACGACGTCTCGATGGTTCCGAGGGAGACCACCACGCAGTCGCCTTCCTTCGGGAAGTTGCCGCCGATGCGGACGCTGACCGTGGGGCTGTCGGCCCCGAAGGCCTTGATGGTCTCTTCGACCCACTCGCGGCGCGCGAGGCCCGGGATGTCGCGCTCGCCGGTGATGTTCGGCGACTCGCGGGAGTCGATGTGCAGCGTGCGCCAGGAGCCCCGCTGGTTGTGGTGCGTGTCGTAGAACCAGCCCGACGTGCGGGTGGGGTTCGAGAACGCGGCGATCGTGCCGTTGCTCGCGCAGTTGCCCCAGGCGGCCTGCAGAAGCGCGTCGGGGAAGCCCGAGGCCTCATCGATCAGGTAGAGCAGGTTGGGCGACGAGACACCGGCGAAGCTCTCGGGCTTCGTGTCCTCCGACTTCATCGCGATGATGGCGCGGTCGTCGGGGAACCAGAGCCCGCCGTGGTAGTCGGCCGAGAGCTTCCCTCCGATGGGCGCGCGCGCCTCGCGGTAGAGGCGGCAGACCTCCGGCCAGAGGATGTTCTTCAGCTGGTCGCCGACGGTGGAGCTGAGCACCACCCGAGCCCGCTGCCGCGTGCACACCCACCAGAGGGCGAGGCACGCGAGGCTGTTGGTCTTCGAGAGCTTGTGCCCCGAGCGCGTCGACACCCGGCGGTGCGTCGCGACCGCATGGAAGATGTCGCGCTGGCGGCTCCAGGGCCGGACGCCCAGCACCTCCTGGGCGAAGAGCGCGGGGTCCGGTGCCCATCGATCAAGTAGGCTTCGTGCCCTCGCCCTGTCCTGAGAAGCCGGCACTCAGGAACTCCGCCAGGCCGCTGACCTGCACATCGTGTTGGGTGGCGGCTGCGGCGCCGCCGAGCTTCGCGAAGGTGTCGAGGGTGGCCGCCTGCGCGCGCACCCCGGCGGCGACCTTCTGGGTGTTCTTCTCGGTGCGGAGCTTCGCGTCGAGCTGCTTCGCCGCGCGCCGGAGGCGTCCGACCTGGGGCCCCACCTGCTCCAGCATCTGTCCGCGCAGCGCCTCGACGAGGAGCGCGTCGCCCCGCTCGGAGAGCGCCGCCTCGAGGCGGAGCACCGCCATGTGCGAGCACCGCACGCCGTGGGTGGTGAGCAGGTACGCCGCGACCTCGCGGGCGGTCCAGGCCAGGCCCGTGTCGGGGTGCTTCTCTGACCGCAGCCGCTGCACCTCCGCGTGGTAGGCGGCGGGGATGACGCGGGAGAGCTTCGTCGAGGGCTTCGCGGCCATCGGAGGTCAGGCCGCGCAGGGGATCAGCCCCAGGTGCGCTTCGAGCTCGACCTGGCGCACGGCGAGCTCGACGCCCCCGACGCCGCGCGGCTGCTCGCGCACGGCCGGGAAGTTCCGCGCGCGCCACCGCACGAGCTTCGCCCACACCGCCTTGCGGCAGAGCTCGGGGAAGTACGTCGAGCGCACCGCCGTGGTGGTCAGCCAGGTGTCAGGCATCGTGGGGAACCGCCGGCAGCGCTCGGTGCGGGCGCACCTCTGGCACTGCATCAGGTGGTTTCAGGTAACCGAGAGGCTACGGGCAGCCCCCTGCTTTCGTCAAGAGGGGCGCGCACAGCCCCGACTCCAGCTCGGCCAGACGCGCTCGGAGTCGTGCGGTTTCCGCAACGAGCGTGGCGATCGGATCGTCCGCAGGCGCCGCCCCGTCGACCAGCGGGTGCACGTAGCCGCAGCGGCAGACCACTCGGGGGCCGGGGGCGTCGTAGCGGTATCGCGCTCCGTTCATGTGGCCTCCGCGCTATTGCTCACAACCGCCCGCCAATCGCCAGGGCCAGCGCCATGCCCAGCATCTGCCGCGAGCGCAGTCGCTCCGGGAGCGGGCGGCGATCGAAGCGGCGGCACCGGCCGCCGGTCGGCGGAATCGTCCACCGGCACCGCTCCCGCCACCGCTCGGGCCCGCGCTCGCACGTCGACCTGATCACGTCCGCCACCACGCCCGCATCGCCGCCTCGACGTGCCACCGTCCGCGGATGGGCGCGCCCTGGTCGAGCGCCTCCTTCGAGGCGTCGAAGCGCTCCCGGATCTCCGCCGGCGCGAACCGGTACCCGAGCGCCCCGTGCAACTCCCGCAGCCGCGGGGGCCCTCCCGCGCGCAGCTGGTCGCCGGTGACCCCCGACTCGCAGCGCAGCCACATCAGCGTCTCGTACGCCTCGCCGCTACCGCCGGTGCGGGCCGCGATGGTGTCGCGCACGTCCTCGCCGCAGGGCACGGGTGAGGCGAGCGAGAGCCGCTCCCACCGCCGCGAGGTCTGCACCCGCTCCTGCGACCAGTCGCCGCTCGCGGACTTCGGTCCGTCGGGCACGTCGAGGTCGACCACCGACAGCCGCGCCCGCCGCAGGTCGACCTGGAGCTCGTCGAGGAGCGCCGCGGTGCGCTCGACGGCGTCGAGCAGCTCGCTCGGGCGCACGGCGCTGTAGCGCCCGGTGTCGCTGGGCGACGGGTCGTGCACGACGGAGATGCGGCGGTCGAGGGACACCGTGGGCGGGGCGGGCAGGAGCGCGGGCCGCTCGATGGCCGTCGCCTCGTCGGGTACGTACTCCGTGCGGCACACCGGGCAGCACCCGGCGCGCTGCAGCTGCTGGACGATGGCCACGGTCGCCTCGCAGCACATGGGGACGCTCTCGCGGTCTTCGATCATCGCCACTCCCCTGCCCTCGTCACTGGAACGCCCTGGAACGCTCTGGCACGTCCCGCCCGCAGCTCGTCCTCGTCGCTCGCCTGCCCGCCCCCGCCTGCGCGCGGGAAGGTGTCGTTTGAGGCCGCGCACGCCACCGGCCCCGGTCCTCCCCCGCCGCCGCCGAGGAGCGCCCCGAGGTCGATCCGCCGTGCCCTGCGCCGGTTGCCCCCTCCCCCGCCCGCCGGGTCGTCGTCAGGTGCGCCCGAAACCCCCTGTAGCGGGGTGCGCCCGAAACCCCCTGTAGGGGGATCGCTCCCCGCTGAACCGTCAGGTGCGCCCGAAACCCCCTGATAAGAGTATCTCTGGAAGGGGGTTTCGGGCGCAGTTGGGGCGAGCGAACGCAGACCGAGGGCGACGGCCTCGGGGATCGCCCGCTCGCCGGACTCGTAGCGGCGCAGGGTGCCGTCGCTGAGCTTCAACGCCCGCCCGAGCTCACGCAGCCCCAGGCCCGCCGCCGCTCGCAGCTGCTGGAACTCGGCGGCCCCCATGGCTGCGACCGTCCGCGGCCGCCCCACCGGGAGCTGGCGCACCTCGACGGGCAGCCCCGCCCAGCCCCCCGGCACCACGCCGCCCACGTGGAGCTGCCGCCCGGGCTTCGTGCGCCGGATCGTCCGCAGCCGCCCGTGGGCCTGCTCGAGCTCGGCCGCCGCCAGGGCGTCGAGGCGCTCGGCGAGGTCCAGCCCCAGGTACTGCGCCCGGAGCTGCTCGGCGCCGAGGTTGGGGCGCGGGTCCATGAGCGTCACCGTCGCGTCGCAGTCGGCCATGTGGTCGAGGCCTTCGAGCGCCTGGTAGTGGCCGGTGACCCAGCGGCCGCGAAACGGCGCCAGCACCGGCGCGAGCACCCTGCGCGCCGCCTCGAGCGACTTCATCGTCTGCCCGGAGGCCTTCCACTGCGCGCGGGGCCCGGGGGCCTCCGGGTCGATCGCGTGCGCGAGCGCCGCCTCGATCACCAGCGGGGCGATGAGGCCGACGGAGGTGGTGGTGGGGTCCTCGAGGATCCATGCGACTGCCGCCCGCAGGCTCGGGACGATCGCCTCCCACTGCGGGACGCCGCTCGCGAACCACGCTGTGCGCGTCGCCCGCGTCGCCAGGATCGTGCGCCGGATGGGCGCGCCGTCGGCGACCCGCAGCTCCACCAGCTTCGGCGCGTGCCCGAGCACCCGCTCCATCGCCGCGACGTGCAGCGCCGCGTTGGCGTCGAGCACCACCACGGGGCCCTCGTGCCGGAGCGCGAGCACGAGCTCGTCGTTGAGGCCGACGAAGGTCACCGCCCGCTCGTCCTCCTCGCCGCTCACCGCGGCCGCGTAGGGGACCGCCATCGTGACCGCCCGCCAGAGCAGGTTCAGGACGCGCGACGCCGCGCCGAGCGCGACCGCTCGGGCGACGTTCACCCGCGCGATGGCCAGCGCCGGCCAGCGGATCGGCGGCGCGGTCGTGCGCGCCTTCGGATCGATCGCCCCCGCCGCCGCGAGCAGCACCGCGTCGCCCAGGTCCCCCGGCGCCGTGCCCGGGTCGATGCTCGCCGCCTCGAGGGCCTCCGGCGCGACGGCCCCCGCGTGCAGCCGCACCGCGTCGTGCACGTACACGAGCTCCCCCGTCACGGCCGCCGCACGGACCCATGCCGCGAACGCCGCCAGCGCGGGGGCCATCGCCGTCGCGTACCCCTCGAAGAATTGGTCGAGGTAGCGCGCCGCCGTGTCGAGGTCGTCGAGGGTGACCCGCTCGGTGAACACCGTCTCCCCGGGCTCGTCGACGACCAGCGTGCCGGCGGCGCCGGCGAAGCCGCGCAGCTCCCGCACCAGGCCGTGCACCCCGACGACCAGCGGCGCGTCCTCGGCGCCCTCCTGTCCGCCGTACGCCGGGCAGCGCGACCGCTCGGGGCACGGCTCGCGGTCGCGCCCCTCGCAGAACTCCCGCTCCACCGACTGCCCGCCGACGGCGAGCGCCTTCGCCGCGTCGACGTAGATGCAGCTCGGCGCGCCGTCGGGGCCCGCGTGCGACACCGGCGAGAAGACCCGCAGGCTCCGCCCGGGCAGCTTCGCCGCGACCTGCTGCGAGAGCCGGTGCGTGGGCACGCTCACCGCGAGGCGGCTTCCCGGGGCGGCCGGCCTGCCCACCGGCGGGCGCTCGCCCGCGATGGTCGCGACGGCGTGCGTCTTCCCGACGCCGGGCGGCCCGGCGATCGCCACGACGCCGTACGCCCCGCGGATCTCGCGGTCCATGATGCGCGAGGCCTCCTCGACGGGGATCACCCGCGCGCCGGGCCGCGCCCGGAGCTGCTGGAGCACGCTCGCCTCGACGCCGCTGGTGGTCGTCGCGTCGAGCGCGTCGGCCACGGCCGGGAACTCCGCGCGCAGCACGCCGTACTCGAGCAGGCCCTGCCCGTTGACCCACTGCGCGACGGTGGTGCGCGCGATCTCGACGCGGTCGACCAGCACCGCCTCCCAGCCCTCGTAGCTGCGGTCGACCCGGTGCGCGCGCGCCACGACCGCAGGCACGCCCTCGGGGGGGCAGCCGCGGGTGCAGAGCGTCCCGGCGATCGCGAGGTAGCAGCGGCGCCAGTTCGCCCGGACGTGGTCCCGGATCGCCGCGCCGACGGCGTCGGCCGCCGACTCCCACCCCCGCGGCACCGCGTCGACGAACTGCGGCAGCACGCAGAGGCCTTCGGAGGGCAGCAGCCGGGCCCGCCGTCGCACCGCGCGCTGCGGCGCCACCATGGGGGCCGGGGGCTCGAAGGCCTGCATCCGGGAGAGGTCGACGCGCTGGGCGACCACGGGGACGCCGTTGTCGCGGAAGTGCGGCACCCGCATGAGGTGGCCCCAATCCTTGCACTCGAGCACGGATGCCCAGACGCCCTCGCCGACGAGCTGGTGCAGCCAGGCGCGCAGCCGCGGCTCCGCCTCGTCGACGGGCATCGGCGTCGCGAGCGGCTGCAGGAGCCGGTAGCCCTTGCGCGAGAGGTAGAGGCCGCAGGTCTGCAGCGACGGCGCCGTCGACCAGGTGCGCTCGAACTCGTCGAGGAACGCGGGCGTCCAGGGCACGTGCCCTGGCGTGTCGACGTCCGCGATGAAGCAGTACATCGTCGCGTCCAGGCCCTGCGCGCGCAGCCACCCGAGCGCGTCCTTCGCCACCCGGGGCGTCGCCTCGATGGGCGTGCCGCCGCGGGTGATGACATACCCGGAGACTAGCGCCGCCGAGCGGAACCGGCGGTCGGCGATCTCGCGGATGGTCGTGTGCACCTCAGCGACGACGCCGTGACGGTTCTCCGGAGAGCCGGGCCAGTGGCGCCAGTCGGAGGTGTGCTCGGTGCACTTGCGGTCGGCGCAGCCCGACGAGGCCATGCCCGGCGCCCGCAGCGTCATGGTCTTGACCTGCGGGATCCACATGAGGGGCGTGTCGAGCAGGTCAGCCACCAGGGGCCTCCCGCGGCCGCCCGCCGTTGCGCCACCCGCAGCGGGTGCAGACGACGCCACAGGCGGCGTGCTGCACGAGGTCCTCGTCGGGGTGCGTGCACCCGAAGCGCGCGACCAGGTCGGCGATCGTCGCAACGGCCGCTTCGACGTTCTGCTCGAAGGAGCGCTTCCGGTCGTAGCGGATGCGCGCGTAGCCGCAGCTCCAGGCGGTGACGTTGTCGCGCCAGGTGTCCTGGTCGTCGCCCACCTTCGTGCGCGCGCCCTTGAGCTCGACCTCGATGCGCACGCCGCTGCCCGTGGTCGGGACGCCCGTGAGGTCGGCAGCGCCCGGAGGGGCCCCCTCGATGGCGCCGCCCTGGCGCGGGAGGATCTTCCCCGTCGGCTGGCGCCAGAGGCGCACCGGGATCTTCGCCGCCGTCACGGCCGTGCGCACGGCCTGCTGGAAGTCCTGCTCGAGCACGTCGCTCATCGGACCCCCGGTGCGACGAGGCCCCGCGCCGCCGCGCAGCTCGGGCAGTAGTCCGAGCCCGACCCGAGGCGCACGGAGTGCTCCGAGCAGAGCGCGGCGCTGCACACCCGCGTCCCGCCGCTGGGCGTCGGCAGCACGCCGTCGCAGAGCCGCGTGCCGTCGCGCCGACAGACGATGCAGGGCTTCGGGCGCGGCGCGCGCCCGCGGGTGCAGGCGATGGCGAAGGTCCCCTCGCCCATGTCGATCCGCTTACAGGGCATGGCGCACCTCCCCGAGCCGGCGCATGTCCAGCGTCGCGTCCTCGCGATTGGTGCAGGGTCCGCAGCCCTCGACGTCGCGTCGGCAGCCGACGTTCTCGAAGCCACACGCTTCGCAGACCCACGGCACCCGGGCAGGGACGGGCGTCGGCGCGCGCAGGCCGGTGTGGGCGTACAGGGCCCGGCGCGCCTCCTCGGCCGACGGGTACGCGGGCAGAGGCGGGAGCGGCGCGGGCGCACCGAGGAGGCCCTCCGCGCGCAGGGCCCCGATGCGCGCCGCGTTGCAGAGCATGCAGTCGCCGGTCTCGCCGCGCGTAGCGTGGGCCTCGCCGCAGGAGCTGCACCAGCCGCCCTCGGGCCGCTGCGCCGTGCGCTCCTGCCAGAAGGTGCGGCCGTAGCTCTCGACCTGCCCGCGCCAGCGCACGATGGGCGCCAGCGGCAGACGCAGGTCTGGCACAGCCACCGGCGTTCGGTCGGCGCCGCCGAGGGCCCGCTGCGCGCGGAGCTGGGCGCGCATGGCCTCGATGCGCCAGGCGAGGGCCGCGCGCACGACGGGCGCGAGCGCGGGCGGCGCCGAGATGTCCACGCGCGTCGCGGCGAGCCCGGCCGACACGAGCGCGAGGCGCACGCCGGCGTCGGCGAGCGAGGCGGCGGTGTGCTGAGCGGCCTGGGCTACAGCGACCACGCTTCAGCCTCCGGAGTGGGCGGGGGCGCGGCGGCGACCGGTGGCGCGAGCAGCGCGGCGAGGTCGATCCGGCGCGCGCGGACGGTCGCGGGTCGCGGGGCGGGCGGCTCGACCGCGAGGACCTCGTCGAGCGGCTCGACGTCGACGACCTCGAGCGCCTGGGGCGCTGGCTCCGGGAGCTGCTCGACCTCGGGGACCTCGACGGGCGCCGAGCGGAAGGCGGCGTGCTCGAGCTGCTTCAGCCGAGGGCCCACCGGCCAGCCGCCGAACTTCTCGCGGAAGCGGTGGCGCGCCCACCCGACGGAGCGGGCGCGCCGGACGGCCGTGACCACGACGTCCCCGTAGAAGGCGACCTTCTCGTCCATCGAGGGGCGCGGCTTCGCTTCGGCCTCGAGGAGCTGCCCGTCGACGTGCGCCGGACCCTCGCGGGCCTCGACCTCGAAGACGTGCCCGCACTCCGGGCATTCGGGCGTGCCGCCCGGCAGCGCCGCGTAGCACTTCGGGCACGTCCGCACGCTGGGCGCGGCCTTGCGCTTCATCTTCCCCTCGAGCGACCACTCGCGCGGGTCCGAGGGGAAGCCGTGCTCGTGCACCGCGCCCGCGTGGTCGAGCAGCAGCGCGCTCACACCCTCCCAGGGCCGCAGGCCGCGGCCGCACATCTGGAGGAAGAGCGAGAGGCTCTTCGTGGGGCGCGCGAGCACCACGCACTTGCAGCGCGGGAGGTCCCACCCCTCGGTGCAGATCCCCATGTTGCAGAGCACCGTCGACTCGCCGCGCGCGAGGCGCGTGAGGGCAGCGTCGCGCTCGGTCTCCTCGGTGTCCGCGTCGACGTGGTCTGCCGCGACGCCCGCGGCGCGGAACGCGGCGCACAGCTCCTGCGAGTGCTCGACGGACGCAGCGAACACCACCGTCGTGCGCCCCCCGGCGTGCTGCCTCCAGTGGTCGACGACGTCGCCGACCAGGCCGCGGGTGTTCATCGCCGCGGCGAGCTGCTCCTGGTTGTAGTCGCCCGCCTTCGTGAGCTTCACCTTCGAGAGGTCGGGCGCGCGCGGCGTCGTGAACACGCGCGGCACCTCGAGGTAGCCCCGCTCGGCGAGCTCCGTGAAGCTCGCGATGACGTGCAGCCGATCGAACCACTTCCCGAGGCCCGCGCCGTCCGCGCGGCATGGCGTCGCGGTGAGGCCGACGACCACGGCCCCCGTCTCGGTGTAGTGGGCGATGACCTTCGCCCAGGTCTCGCTGGTGGCGTGGTGGGCCTCGTCGACGAAGACCACGTCGGCCGGGGGCAGTCGGCGATGGGTCAGCGTCTGGATGCTCGCGACCTGCACCGGGGCCATGGGGCGGCGGGCGTTGTAGGGCTGCCGGGTGACCGCGTGCGGGATCACGCCGTTGGCCATGATGACCCCGCAGTCGAGCTCCGGGATGCCCGCCTCGACGAGCTTCCAGAAGGCCTGCCCCACGATCTCGCGCCTCGGGCCGATGAAGAGGACGCGCTTGCCCTTCTTCAAAGCCCCGAGCGCGACCAGCACCGCGATGATGGTTTTCCCGCCCCCGGTGGCGAGCACGAGCAGCACCCGGCGCAGGCCCTCCCCGAGCAGGCGGCGCGCGGCGGTGATCCCCTCGACCTGGTAGGGGCGCGGGACGATGCCCGATGCGGGCGCGGGCGGCGGCGCCTCGTCTTCGAGGAGGAACGGCTGCGCGGCGTCGAGCATCAGCCCACTGCCTTCCGGAGCGCGATCGCGCCCTCGACGAGCTGCACTACGCGATCGACCCCGCCGTGCTCGCGGCAGAGCCGGTCGAGCTTCGCCACGTCGCCCTGGAGGGCCACGGCCTTGCGGGCCGCACGCTGGGCGATGCGCTCCAGCATCAGCTCGTCGAGCAGCGCCGGCGCGGGCACGGAGGCGACCGGCAGGGCTAGGGTCGCGTCGCGCAGGGCGCCGAGCTGGCGCGAGAGCTCGGCCGCCTGCCGCAGCACCTCGGTGGTTTCAGCGCGCGCTTCGGTCGCGGCGGCGAGCCCGGCGGTCATCGCGAGGTCGACGAGGTCCCAAGCGAACGCCTCGGCGCCGAGGGCTTCGAGCTTCTCCGTGTGCTCGGTGCCGCGCTCGGTCGCGAGCTCGTTCGACTGAGCCATCACCCACGCGAGGTCGCGCCGGGCAACGTCCAGGTCCGTCGTCAGGCCCTCGACCTCGCCGCGCAGCTGCTCAACGCGCTGGGCGTCGGCCTCGACGCGGTCCCGGTGGGAGTCGCGCTCGCTGGTGACCTGGCCGAGCAGGCGCTGGAGCCCGGCGATCTTCGCCGCGGCCGCCTCGGCTTCGCGCAGCGCCTGGACGCCAGCGACGTTGGCGTCGTCGCGGCACTGCTCGAGCGCGCGCTCGGCGGCGGTCGCACGCTCGCGAGCCTGCTGGAGTTCGGCCGACTCGCCAGCGGGTGGAGTGACGTCCCGCGGATCCGGCGCGACGGCCGACCGGCGGGGGCCGCCCACCTTCCCGGCGCGGCTCATCACCAGTGCGACGGCCGCCGCGAGGTCGGCGGCGCCCGCCCGTAAATGGCGGTGCGCGAGCGCTCGGTGCGAGGGGCAGAGCAGGCGCAGCGCGTCGTCCGTGCGTTCGCTCGCCGCCGCAGCGTTGTTCTGACAGCCGGGCACTGGGCAACGCGCTGGTGGGCTGTCGATGCTCGCCTGTATCGGTGCAGCGGCGGCATCCACCGGGGTCGCCGTGAGGGTGCCGCCGGCCACGGAGGTCGTTCGGCGGCGCGCCAGAGGTGGCCGAGTCGCGGCGGGGCGCGTGGGCTTCGACGGCTTCGACGGCGGCGCGACCGTCGTGGTCTCGGGCTTCTCGTCGCCGACATCCACCTGGTCCTCGTCCTCGTCGAGGGGCCGTCCACGCCCGAAGCGCAGGCTCTCCAGCCGTCGCGTGGGTGCTTCGGCCGGCGTCGGCAGCGGGGCCGGAGGTGCTCCGCCCGCCGCGGCCCACGCGCTGGCGACGACGAGCCTCCAGGCCTTCTCCGAGCTGCCGCGCCACTCCAGAACGAGGCCGTGCTGGGAGATCGCGGTGGGGATGGTGTCCGCGATCGTGCGCTGGAGCTTCTGCGCGTCGCGATTGTCGTCGCGCTCGCCGAGCACCTCCGGGCGACCGTTGAGGTAGTGCCAGACCAGGTAGTTCATTGCGACCTCCGCGGCGCGGGTCGCAGTGCGCCCAGCAGCATCGCTGGTCGATCGCCCCACCCCGGCTCGTAGTCGAAGAACACCGCCTCGGCGCTCTCCGGGCAGTATCCGCGCTGGCGTAGCCACCCCTGCCAGCCGTCGCCGCGGACGAACGCGCCGAGGTCGTCCGGCGAGAACGTGAACACCTCGAAGCCGCCGGCAACGAGGCGCGACTCGACCTCCGCGCGACGGTCGTACGAGACGGTCGGCGGTACGTCGAGGTGGAGCACGCGCATCGGCACGAAGGCCGTCGCGACCACGCGGAGGGGACGCGAGCTCACTCGCCCTCCCCCAGGTCGTCGGCGCCCGCGAGCGCCTCGGAGGCGAGGGCGCGGAACTCCGCGCGCAGCTGGGCGCGCTCCTTCGGGTCGATCACCTTGTCGGCGAGGACGCGATCGAGCAGGGCGTTGAGGCTGCCCGCGCGGGCCGACACCCGCCGGACGTGGCTCTGGACGTCGCGATGCTCCATGTGGGTGAGGCCGAGCGCGGCGAGCACCGCCGCCCGGATGCGCGGGCGGAGCCGTCGGATCTGGCCCGCCCGCAAGTGCACGTTGTGCTCGGCGCGGATGATCCGGGTCGCGTGGGTGTCCGAGCACCCGAGGTCGGCGGCGAGGTCGGCGATGCTCCACCCCACGTCGTGGCCGGGGCTTCGCTCGTACGCGATGACGCCGTCCTCCAGCGCCCTGCGCACGAGCTCCTCGCCCTCGCCCTTGCCCAGCCGTTCAGTGGTCTGTCCAGGGGGACGAATCGACATCACGCCACCTGCCCGGCGCGGGCCGCGGGCGCGACCGTGACCCCATGAACGCCGCCCGCCTGCTGATCCGCCTGCTCGTGACCCTGGCCGCGCTGCTCGCGGGCGAGGAGGTCACGCACCTCCCGCACGACGATCGCGAGGGCGCGTGCGCGGCTGTACGGGGCGCCGCCCCCCGAGGCGTCGAGCCAGGTGTCGCCGGCCGCGCGCACCCACCCTCGGAGGGCGAGCAGCCGGTCGCCCGCGTGGGTGCGCGCGCCGATCAGCAGCGCCAGCAGCGGACGGCGGCCGGTGCGGGCGAGGCCCGCGGCCGCGGCCGTCTGGGCGAGCGCATCGGAGAGCGCATCGAGGCCCCGCGCGACGTACAGACGCTGGGTCGGGTCGAGGTCGGCGGGCAGCTCGTCGCAGAGCGCGAGGGCGCGCAGGGCGATGCGCGCGAGGCGCGCGCGAAGGTCGGCGGGATCGGGGATCACGGAAGCGCCGCGCTCGGGTTGAGGCGCCTCGGCGCGGGTGAGGATCGCCTCCACCTACGCGCCCTCCCCGTTGGCGAGCATTGCGGCGACGACGACCAGCACCATCACAGTGAGCACGTCGAGCACCACGACGACGGGACGGTTGGGCCAGAAGAGGTTGGCCGAGAGCAGTGCGGCGAGCGCGAGCAGCAGGAGGGAGCGCATGGGTCAGCCCTCCCCGGTGCTGAGCACCAGCGAGACCTGCACTTCCACCAGGCGCCCGGTGAGACCGGCATCCCGCGCGGTGCGCAGCATCCCTTGCAGCACGCCGGAGAGGTCCCGGTCTTCCCGCAGCGCCTCGCCGTCCTCCGGCGAGAGCGTCACGGTCATCCGCCCGCCGTCGGGGCCGATGCGGTGGCCCTTCATGACGGTGTCGGCGAGGGCGTTCAGCACCTCCGCGGCGGCAACCCCGTCAGGGCTGCAGTCCTCGGCGGCGCGGCGCAGGATGCTGGCGATCCGCCGAGGGGTCGCGATGGAGTCGAGGTCACCCTCGATGCGCGCGGTGGCCATCTACCGGCCCTCCCGGCGCAGGTGCCCGGTGGACGCGATCACCTCACCCGCGAGACGGGCGGCGCGGCAGAGGCCGCAGGCGACGAGGGCGGTGACGCACACCGCGGCGACGGCGAGGAGGGGGCGCACCGGTCAGGCCGCCTTCGAGGCGGCGGGCGACGGCGGGGTGCTGCTGGGGCGGGGGTCGGAGGTGGGGTCGCGTTGTGCGCGGGCGGCAGCTACAGCGGCGCGGATCGCCTCGTCGCTGGGGGGGTCGCCCTCGCCACTCGCGAGCCACCCAACCGTGCAGCCGAAGACGCGCGCGTAGGCGCGCAGCGTTTCGAGAGTCGGGTTCTCGACGACCCCCGAGACGATAGCCTGCCAGTGCCCCGCGGTCTTACCGGCGAGATGGTCGGTCTCGCGGAGCGACAGCCCATCGACCGAATCGCGAAGGTGAACCGCGCGGTACGAAAGAGTCTCCATGCCTAACGAGATAGCGCCAACGATCTCGTTAGTCAACGGATTGTGTATCGATCCTGTTGGTCAGGGCGGATATCCTCGCGAAGTGTCGACGTTCGCCGCGAGAGTGCAGCAGCTGCTTGATCGAACCGGGTGGTCTCAGAGAGAGCTATCTCGGCGGGCGAATCTCACGGACTCACACGTCGGCCGCATTCTCGCCCGCCCCGATCGGCCCGCGCAGATGGACACCATCGCCGCGATCGCCGGGGCCGCGGGGGTCTCCGTTGCGTGGCTCGCGACGGGCTCCGGCTCCCCCGACTCCCTCGACGCCGACGCCCCCGCGCACACCGAGTCGAGCGAGCCCGTCGCCGAGAACATCCCCGGATACCTCGACGTCGAGGCGATCGACCGGCGCGCGCACCCGGAGCTGGAGGAGGCGCACTGGCTCTCGGCCCGGCGCGCGGCGGCGTACATCGTCCACGGGCCCGCCGCCCCCGGCGATGCCTACCGCCTGGCGAAGCTCGCGGCCGAGTTCGCCAGTCCCGAGCGGGTGCGCCGGGCGTTCGCCGAGCAGGAGGCGCGGATCAAGGCCCTGGAGACCGAGCGCGCCGAGGACCTCGCCCGCTTCGAGCGCGAGCTCGCGGAGCTGAAGGCGGGGAAGCGGCCGAAGAAGGGCGGGCGGGGGTGAGTCACCCCTACCGCACGCTCGAAACCAGGACGGCGAAAGTCATCTCGGAGCGCCTGGGCCTGGGCGTCGCCGAGGTCGATGCGCTCGCGAAGGAACTGCGCGACACGGCCCTTGTGGGCCTCGATCCGACGTCGTCCCGACGCGATCTGGGGCAGCTCACCAGCCGCCTCTTCGATGTGCATTCGCGTCACCAGCACCTCGCGGTGCGGGCGCGATGGATGTTCGGAGGTGCCGCCACGTTCGCGTCGGCGCTCGCGTTCCTGACGCTGAACAAGGCCGCCGGAACCACGGGCACCATCGGGCTCCTCGCCCCGATGGTGCTGCTGGGCGCGGTCGTCATGTCCGTTCCGCTGATCGCATGGATCGAGTCGTACCTCGCGGCGCTGCAACGCCTGCACGCGGCGCTGCTGTCGTTCGAGCGCGCGGTCGGGACGCTTCCTGTGGATGGACACTCGACGGGCGTGCGGGTGGCTCCCTCCGTGACGGCCGTCGGTGACGTTGCGCGTGAGGTCACCGAGGTGTCAGAGTCCCGGGCGAAGAAGGAGTCTGAACGATGACCCTCGCCAAGCTCTACACCTACGCAAAGATCCTCGCGGGCGCCATCGCCGTCGCGGGCGGTCTGTTCTTCGTCGATGGCTTCGGGTCCTCGTCTCACACGACCAGCACGACGCTCCTCGCGGTCGCGCTGCTTACGACCGGGACGGCGGGGCTGCTGTCCTTCCTCTCCGTCGACGCCACCCTCTCCTCCTGACATACCCCGTCCCTCCCCTCTCCTGACTCGTTGACGCCCCACCTCGGCCGCGACGACCCTGCTCGAAGTGGCCTTCCGTCGACAGCCCAAGCGCGAGCAGCCCGCCCTCTTCGAGGAGCTGCTGCTGCCAGCGCGCCCCGCGAACCGGCAGGGTCGGCGCAGGCGCCGCAAGGCGCCCATCGACTGCGCGCGGCAGCACGTGCTCGACGATCTCCAGGTCGGGTGCGTGATCCCGCTCGGTGACCTCGAGGGGGTCGCCGAGTGGATCCACGACGCAGGGGGCCTCATGCACCCCTTCGAGTCGTCCGTGTACCTGGCCGCGGGGCACGGCTTCGCGGTCGACCCAGACCCGCGCGCCGAGTGCGGGCAGGGCGGTCTGCACCCGTGGATCCTGCACGTCCGCCCCAGCGCGGACCTGCGCCGCTGGCACCTGCGCGTGCTGCACGAGCTCGCGCACGCGATCCTCACGAAGCACTACGGCGGCCGCCACAACCACGCCGACGTCTGGGCCCTCACGCTGATGCTCGCCTGTCCGCGGCGGTCCTACCGGCACATCAGCCTCGCGCGGCACGTCCCGGCGTGGGCGCTCGACCTGCGCCGGATGCTGGCGCGCGCCGTCGCTCGCGCGGCCTGACGTCCGGGGGGCGGAGGGGGCGGTGTCGATTTTCTTCGCGGGAGGTTTGACTAACGAGATCGTTGGCGCTATCTCGTTAGTCACCCCAGCGGCTCCACCCCCGCCGCGGCCCGAGGCCCCGATGTTCACCGCCCCCACCGTCCCCGCGTCCCCCAGCCGTCTGATCGACCGCGCCGCCGTCGGCGAGCTCGTCACTGCCCTCGCGGTGCACACGGGCTACGGCGCCGACGGGACAGTCACCGGCACCTTCAACGTGAACTTCGGCCGCGAGGGCGCCGGGTTCCGCGAGTGGTCGAGCGTGGAGTTCCCCTTCACCGCGGAGGGCGAGGCCCGGGCCCGCGTGAAGTTCGCCGCCCTGGTGTCCGCCGCCGCGACGGTGCAGGCGTGATCGGCCTCGCCGAGACCTACCGCGCCGAGGAGCGCGCGGAATGGGAGAACCTTCTGGTGATGGCCGCCCTCCCGGGGCGCCGCGTCACCCTCCGGACGGTGCGCCGTCTGGGTCGCGCCGCTGGGGTGTCCGCCGTCGAGATCGCCCGCGTGGCCCGCGAGATCGGAGCGGTGTCGTGAACCCCCCCCTGCTCACCCGCGAGGAACTGCTCCGGCTCTCCGTCGAGTCCCTCATCGAGAAGGTGCTCGGCCTGCGCCAGGACCTCGTCGACGACGCCGAGGAGATCGCCATGCTCCGCGCGCAGCTCTCCCCGGCCGCCGCTACCGCGCGCCTCCAGGGCGCCGAGGAGCTGGCGAAGGACTGCGAGGAGAACGACTGCGCGAGCGCCGCGGCCATTGTCCGGGCGGGCCTCACGCCCCTCGCCGACGCTGTGCGGAGCGACCTGCTGCGTGTGGCTCGCGATCGACGCACCCGCGAGGCCTGGGCGCTCCAGCTCGACGCCTGGGCGGCGGGCCACGACGAGCTGATCGTCGCGAGCAATGCTGCCTGGGGCCTGAGCGGCTGCGCCTGCTGCGCGGTGGCCGTGCTGCGCGGCACGCGATGCGCGGAGGTGTCACCGTGAGGCACTACCCCCTCACCCTCGCCGCCCCCGACCTGGAGGCCGCGGTGCACGGCCTCGTCGCCACGACCGACGAGGGCGCCGCGCTCCTGGCGCAGCTGGAGGCGCTGCTCTCCGGCGCCACCGCCCCGCGAACGCACCGCGCTCCCTCGCGCCGCGCGGAGCCCCTCTCCGACGCGCAGGTGCAGACCGCGTGGCTCGCGTCGGGCGCCAACGTCTCCGCCGCCGCTGCTGCCATCGGCTGCGCCCGCTCGACGCTGCGGGACCGACTCGCGCGGCTCTCGCCCGCGGAGGCCCGGTCGTGAACGCAGCCGACGCCGCTACCGTGCGCCCACCCGCCGACGCCTGCTGCCCTGGCTGCGGTCGCATCCTGCTCTGCGAGGAGTGCCCGTGCACCGACCGCGTGGGGCGCGCGCTCCGGTTCCACCAGGACCTGCTCGACACCATCACGACGATGACCGCCGCGGAGCGGGTGGAGTTCCACCACCACGCCGCGGCGCAGGCCAACGCGGCGATGGCCGCAGCGCGGAGGGGCTGAGCGCTCCGGCTCTGCGGTGGCTGTCGGACCCGCCCTCCCCCCAGGGCGCCCCCGACCGTCACCGGAGCGCCTGACTGCTCCGAGGAGGTTTCCCGTGTTGAACGACCAGATCGAACGGTTTGTGTCCGCTGCGCTCGCCCTCGTGGGCCACACCGTGGCGAAGCCCCTGACGGAGGAGCAGCGCCGGGAGCTACACGCGCCGCTGCCCCGCGACGTGATCAAGAGGCTCCCCGGCAAGCCCGCGGAGTACGTCTCCGGGCACTACGTCATCGACCGCCTGAACAAGGTGTTCGGGCACGACGGCTGGACCGACACCTACGATCCGCCGGTCGTGGTGCCGAGCGATCGCCCGCTGGTGCACGTGCGGGGCTCGCTCACCGCGGGTGGGGTCACGCGCTGGGACACCGGCGTGGGCGTCGCCGCGGACAGCAAGGTCGACTCCCTGGAGACGGCCCTGAAGGGGGCCTTCACCGACTGCCTGAAGCGTAACGCCCGCAAGCTCGGGGACTCGTTCGGCCTGGCGCTCTACGAGAAGGTGGAGGGCGGTCGCCAGCGCTCCGGGGTGGGCGTCTCCACCACCGCGCTCTCGATGCTCGAGGACATCGCCGAGCTGCCGACTGCCGAGGCCGTCACCGCGTGGGCCCACGCGAACGCGGGCTACGTGAAGAAGCTCGACGACGACGAGCAGGACATCATCCGCGGCGAGGTCGCCGCCCGCCGGCGCGCGCTCAACACCACCACGGCGACGCCGTCTGCCCCGGCCCCTGCGCCCTCCCCCGCGCCGGCGCCGGCACCGCAGCAGCTCCCTCCGACCGCAGCGACCCCGCCGACTCCGCTGGCCGCGTTCTACACGCGCATCGAGCAGATCGAGCTGCCCGGCGAGGCCGTGGCGGTCTGGCTGAAGTACCGCGCCGACATGGCGCCGCTTCCGGTCGCCGAGCGCGAGGCCGCGTGGCGGGCGCTCATCGCTCGCACCGAGAAGGTCGGTCGCATGACCAACGCCGGCGTGTGGCTGAAGAAGGCCATCCATGAGGAGGACACTCGCAAGGGCCCTCCGGTGGGGGCGCAGACCACCAAGCGGCCTGACGCCCCCGCCCTCGCGACCTTCCGCTCCCGCGCGGCGGCCGCGCCCACCTTCGACGCGCTCGTCGCGACATGCCTCGAGCTCGGCCCCGCGGTCACCGCCCACCTGGGCGAGGCCTGGGCGATCGCCCAGGCCCGCGCTGCGGACCTCGGCGCGAACCCCGACCACGTGGTGCCGGCGGTCGAGGCGGCCCGCTCGGTCTCCCCGGAGCCCGCGCACTGGCGCACGGTGGGGCTCTTCCTGAGCGGCCTCGCGGTCGCCGCCGACCGCGCGGCCGTCGACGCCGTGTTGGCGCAGCACGGGGCCGCCGTCGCGAAGCTCCCCGAGGTGCTGCGCGCCCGGATGCGGGTGGAGCTCACGGCCGCCCGCAGCCACGTCGCGCCCACCGACGCGGCCTCGGCGCTCGAGTCGGAGCTGCGGGCCGCGGGGAGCATCCCGGAGGCGGAGACCGCCGGCGACCGGGCCGCTGAGGCGTACCGCTCCGGTCGCATCACCGCCGACCAGCTCAAGCACCTGGCGGCGCTGCAGGACTCGATCGTCTCGGCGATGGAGCGCGGGCCCGAGGAGCAGGCGGCGTGAACCCCACCGCGAGCAAGCTGGAGCTGCTGGAGCGGTGTGCGCCCTCGGGTGCCCTGGGCGCGGTGTGGGTCGAGTCCACCTCCGACCAGCGCGCGGGCACCGGGCGCCACCGCTTCGCCCAGCTCGTCGACGAGCGCGGGGTGGAGGCGGCGCTCGCCGAGATCCCGGCCGACGCGCCGTGGCTGGCGCAGTGCGAGGCCCTCGCCGAGCACCTGGCGGAGCTGCCGACCGGCGAGCACGAGGTCGCCTACGCCTACGACGTCGCGACGGACACCGCGCGGCGGCTCGGGCCGTGGCTCGACCGCGCGTACGACGTCGGGCCGACGGAGGTCTCGGGCACCACGGACCTGCTCTGCCCACCGGGCGAGGGCCGCGAGCGGTACCTGCTCGTCGACTACAAGGGGGAGGAGGAGGTCGCGCCCGCCGCGAGCAACCTGCAGCTCGGGTTCTACGCCCTGTGCATCGCGCGGGTGCTCGGCCTCGACGAGATCGACGTCGCCATCGTGTACCTGCGCCAGGGCGGCGGTCTCCGCTGGGACCGGGCGACGCTCGACGTCTTCGCGCTCGAGGCGGTCGCGAGCCGCGTGCGCGCGCTCGTCGCCGCGGTCGAGTCCGCGCGGCAGGCATTCGCTCGGGGCGATGCCCTCGACTACGGCACGGGCCTGCACTGCCGGCGCTGCCCCGCGCTCACTCTCTGCCCCGCGATGGTGCAGCTCGCGCGGGCGCTGCTCGCCGAGCCGGTCACGCCGGAGCGCCTCGCGCCCCTGTCCGACGACGACGCGGGCCGCGCGTGGGTCGAGCTGAAGGTGCTGCGCGAGCTGGTCGACCGCGGCCGCGCCGCCCTCGACGAGCGCGCGAAGCTCCGCGGCCTCCCCCTGCCCGGCGGGGCGCGCCTCGTGCCCGTCGAGCAGATGCGCCACGCGCTCCTGCTCGACCGCGCGGAGCCCGTGCTGCGCGAGAAGTTCGGCGACCAGGTCGACGGCGTGATCGAGCGCTCGCTCTCGGCCGAGGCGGTGGGTCGCCTCGCGCGCCAGCTCGCCCCCGGCAAGGGCCACAAGGCCGCCGCCGAGGGCCTCTGGGCCGAGCTCGACGCCGCCCACGCGGTGCGCCGGTCGTCCTTCGTCCAGCTGCGCACCAAGCCCGCCCGCCCCGACGCCACCACCCCCACCCCCGACGGAGAGCCCTGACCATGGACGGCAGCATCGACACCCAGGAACACCTCGAGCAGGTCGCGCTCGACCGCATCGGCCCGAGCCCGACGAACCCGAGGAAGCGCTTCGACCCGACGAAGCTCCAGGAGCTCGCCGACTCCATCGCCGCAAAGGGCCTCATCAGCCCGGTGGTGCTGCCCCCCCTCTCGGGCACCCGCTTCGAGCTGGTGGTCGGCGAGCGGCGGTATCGCGCCTCGAAGCTCGCGGGGCTGAACACCATCCTCGCCCTTGTGCGCACCCTCACCGACCGCGAGGTGTGCGAGCTCCAGCTCGAAGAGAACGGGCAGCGCGAGGACGTACACCCGCTGGAGGAGGCCGACGCCTACCAGCACCTGCAGCGCCAGGGCGCGGCGCTGGAAGAGCTCGCCGCCCGCACCGGGAAGAGCACCTCCTACGTCCGCCAGCGGCTGCAGTACTGCGCGCTCGGCACCGAGGGGCGCGCGGCCTTCCTCGACGGAAAGCTCACGCCTGCGACGGCACTGCTCATCGCCCGAATCCCCGGTCCCAAGCTCCAGGCCGACGCGGTGAAGGAGCTCACCCGGCCCGACTACCAGGGCGAGGTGATGGGCGCGCGCCAGGCCGGGGACCACATCCGCGGCCGGTACATGCTCCAGCTCGCGGCCGCGCCCGCCCGCGGAGAGCACGCGTCGGCGCCGCACGCGCTCGACGTCCGCGCCACCACGGGCTCCCCCAACGTCGCCTGCCTGGTGCTCACCGACGGCAACGGCACCCGCTGCTACCCGCGCATGAAGGCCCGCACCGACGAGGCCTGGCGCATGGAGGTGCGGCAGTACGTCGCCGGCGCCATGCAGCTCGAGGTGGCGCGGCTCTACTCCCAGAAGGGCGTGTGCCTCTGGGACTCGCGCGACGGGGGGCAGGCGTGAACCTCACGATGCAGCGCATCCACCGTGCGGCCGCGCGCCTCGGGATGACGGGCGCGGCCCTCGACCGCTACGAGAGCGCCATCCACTTCGAGGGGAGGGTCGGCAACCTCGTGATCGCCCGGACATCGATGCTCGACGGCGGCTCGACCGAGTCGCCCGCGCTCGTCGTGTGGCTCGAGGACCGCGTCGGCAACATCCTCGCGGGCCGCGAGACCATCGAGCAGGCCTTCGCCGACGTCGTCCGCGAGCGCACGGACGGCGCGCCCGCCGAGCCGAGGTTGAAGATCAACCCCAGCACCGACACCATCGAGCGGTCGATCGACGTGTTCCGCGCGGCACTGAAGCGCATGGACATCCCCGAGCGCACCGTGAAGGTCACCTGGGACACCGGTGAGGGCTGGGCGCGTTTCCGCGCGCGGCTCGACTCGGGGGCGGTCGTCGACAAGATGCTCAACAACCAGGTGCCGCTGGTTGCCCCGGGCCCCTCGACGACGGAGTTCGTGGCGGGCCGCGGACGCAACGCCGCCGCGGCGTCCGCCAACGGCGCCGCCCTCGCCGCCTGGTTGAAGGGACGGGCGCGGGTGCACGCCAGGGGACGCGCGGAGGACCGCGTTCTCGACCGGGCGTTCGCGGGGTACCTCCAGCCGACGGTGACGCCGTGAAGCGCGCCGCGAGCGGGAGCCGAGCGGGAGCCGAGCGGGAGCCGAGCGGGAGCCGAGCGGGAGCCGAGCGGGAGCCGAGCGGGAGCCGAGCGGGAGCCGAGCGGGAGCCGAGCGGGAGCCGAGCGGGAGCCGAGCGGGAGCCGAGCGGGAGCCGAGCGGGAGCGTCGCGCCGTGGTGACGCAGCTCTCGCTCCTCGAGGAGGTGCCGGTCCGGCACGTGGTGCAACGTCGGCCGCCCGCGGGCCCGACGCCCACCGAGCGGATCCTGGTCGACCTGGCGCCGTTCCTTCCGGCCGAGTCGGCGCCGCGCCACCACAAGGACTGCGTCGAGATCGCGCTCTCGAAGGGGCACGCGCTCGAGCGCACGCTCCGCAAGCTGGGGTTCCGGCCGCACCCGAAAGCCTTCGACTGGACGAAGCCGAAGCGCGCGAAGGGCGCTCCGGCGCAGACCGAGGTCGAGGCCCCCGGGCCGGCGCAGCGGTTCTGGCGGCTCGACACGAGCGGGAGCGCGCGTAGATGAGCCGCCTGCACACGAGCCCCCTCGGCGCCGAGCTGGACGCCGCGCGCGACGAGGGGCGGAGCGAGGTCATCGAGCTCGTGCTCCGTCGGCGCAGGCCCGTGCGGGCGACGCGGCTGGCCGACGAGCTCACCGACGCGCCGAAGGTCGACCGCGAGGCTGTGCGCGGCGCGGCCGCGGAGCGGGCGGTGCGGGAGATGTGGTGGCTGATGGACGTGGAGGTGGACGGTGGCTGAGAAGCACTACCGCGTGGTCTGCACCCGCGGACACGTTTACGACGTCGCGGTCTGGCTGGGCGTCGACAACTGGCTCGCTCGGATGGACTGCGAGACGCCCTGCTCGGGCGACGACGAGCGGGCCGCTGTCATCAACGCCTGCAACGAGCACATCCACATCGCCGAAGTGCGGGCGCCCGGCGAGCTCACGACTGCCGAGCAGGTCGCGGCTGCGGTGGCCGCTGAGCAGGAGCGTTGCGCGGGGGTGTGTCGGAGCATCGCGAAGCGGCTACCCGCGACGTGGGGAGCCGACGCTGCAGCGGGGTGCGCCGATGCGATCGAGCTCGGTGAAGAGGTCGGCCATGTCTAAGCCCCGCGTCCTCACCTACTACCAGCTCGACTCGCACCGCGACGGCTTCGACCGCCTCGCCTGGAACGAGCACCCCGAGCTGCAGGTGTTCTACACGACGCCCGAGCAGGCGCGCGCCGCCGGCGAGGTCGCCCTCACCCGCGTGCTCGACGACTACCGCGCGAAGCTCGCCGCCTACGACCCGATGCGCGAGGCCGACGCGGCGAAGCGCGCATGGGATAGCGAGAAGAAGGCCGCGTGCTTCACCGAGACGCGCATCACCGAACACCGCATCACCTGGGCGGAGCCCGAGCGTGCGCACGACGGCTGGACCGGGACCCTCTTCATGGGGTGCGAGTCCCGCCACCGCTGGCGCGAGGTCGAGATGCGCACCGAGGTCGCCAAGAACGGCACGACCACCATCACGCACGCCCTCGGCAAGGCGCTGCCCTGGTCGAAGTGGAGCCGCGACCGCCAGGGCGGGCTCTACGTCCCCACGCAGGTGCAGGTGGTGGTGCGGCCGCACACGCTACACCTCGCGCCGGCGACGAGCGACGAACTGCTGGTGTGGCTGGGAGGCGGACGTGCGCGCTGACCTGGTCATCCGCGACAAGTTCGGCTGGACGTGGCGCATCGCCGTCATCGGCGGCCGCCGGGTCTGGGTGGAGGTGTCCCGTGGGTGACGCGGCGGCCGCCCTCCCCGCGTCCGACTGGTTCACCACGGCCGAGGCCGCGCGCTACTGCCGGTTCCAGACCACCAGCGCGATCCGCAAGGCAGTGATGGAGCAGCGCCTGCGCGCCACCGGCCGCCGGGGCGGGCGCGGGACCTTGATGTTCACCCGCGTCGACCTCGACGCCTTTCTGGCTGGGCGCGCTCCCGGTACCGTCCCCGACGGACGTCCGGCTGCGCCCTCCAACGACAACGACGGAGGCTCAGCAATCAATGGCAGCGAAGTGGGTGATGCGATGGAGGTACGAGGTCAGCGCCAAGCCGGTTCTGCCGGGGGTGTGGCGCCGGAAGGAGGGCGGGTTCGTAGTGCGCGGCCGCGCGGTCGACCCCGCGGGGCGGAAGCGCGAGGTGATCAAGGTCCTCGACTCGCCGACGGCGGACGAGGCCCGGGGGGTGCTGCGGGCGGAGCTGGAGCGGGTGCGACGGCCGCCGCTCCCCGAGACCACGAAGCCGAAGACGCGGTTCGACGCCTACGCGACGTCGTTGCTGGCCCGGCGCGTCGATGACGGCACGATCCGCTCGGCCGCGACCCGCCAGAAGTGGGGCAACATCCTCGAGAAGCACCTCTACCCCGCGTTCGGCGCGCGGGCCGTCGAGGACCTGCGCCGGGCGGAGGTGCTCGCCTGGCGCGACGAGGTGGCCAAGACGATCAAGGCGGGCACCTACGCCCCCACGACGGCCAACGACTGGCTCGCGCTCCTGCGGGTCGTCGTCGGCGCCTACGTCGACGAGCACGAGCTCGACCGCGACCCGACCAAGGGCGTGGCGGACTTCGACACGAGCCTGCACGCGACCTACACCGACGAGGAGCCCAACAGCCTCACGCCGGCCGAGGCGCGGCGCTTCCTCGCGGCGATGGCGCGGCTCTACCCCCAGCACTACGCCATGACGGCCCTCGGGTTCGCCACGGGGCTGCGCCCCTCCTCGCTCCGCCCCTTGCGCCGCACGGGCAAGGACGCCGACCTCGACCTCGAGGCGGGCGTGCTGCGCGTGCGCCGCTCGCAGACCCTCGGCGACGAGGTGATGGGCAAGACGAAGACGGGCCTGCGCCAGAAGCTCTCGCTCCCGGCCGAGCTCGTCGACGTGCTGCGCTGGCACATCGCCCGGCTCCCGGCGGGCAAGCAGGCCGACTCCGCCCTGCTCTTCCCCTCCGTGACGGGGGGCTTCCGGGCGCGCTCGGTGCTCGACAAGCCCTTCGCGGCGACGGCGAAGGCCATCGCCCTGACCAAGCACCTCACCCCCCGTGGGATGCGGCGGACCTTCCAGGACCTCGCCCGTGCGGCCAACGTCACCGACCTGGTGACGCGGTCGATCTCGGGCCACGCGACCGAGGAGATGCAGCAGCACTACTCCACGGTCCCCGGCGAAGAGCAGCGCGGCGCGCTCGCGGCCGTGGTGAACCTCGCCGACTTCAAGGGTGCCCTGCAGGGGGCGCCCGCCCCGCGCACCGCTCGGAGGGTGTGAAAGAGGGTGTGAAAAGCGGAAAGCCGACCCTACCTCGCGGCGGGATCGGCTTTCTTTCTCGGAGCGGGTGAAGAGATTCGAACTCTCGACGTCAACCTTGGCAAGGTTGCACTCTACCACTGAGTTACACCCGCGTCGCCGAAGGGAGCGCTTGTTTATCGAACGCCCCTCCGACTGTCAAACAAAAATCTTCAGGAAAAGTTCTGGGGCCCTGATTCACTCGTAGCGGAGGCCTTCCACGGGGGTGAGCCGCGAGGCCCACCAGGCGGGGATGAACGACGCCACCGCCGCGATGAGCATGGCGACCGCGCCCGTCAGCACGAACTCCGCCGCGCTCGGCCGCACCGGAACATACCGGATCAGGTAGACCTGCGCGTCGAGGGGGAAGGGGTAGCGGGTGAGGATCCAGCAGTTGAGGGCGCCGAGGGCGAGGCCCACGCCGGTGCCGATGGCTCCGACCGCGAGGCCCTGCGCGAGGAAGATGCGCAGCACGGCGGAGTCTGGCGCGCCCATGGCCTTGAGGATGGCGATCTCTCGCTTGCGCTCGAGCACGACCATCACGAGCGTGGCGATCACGTTGAAGGCCGCGATCACGATGATGATCGTGATGACGAACGACAGCGCGAGCTTCTGCAGAGCGAGCGCGGTGAAGAGGTTGTGGTTGAGCGACTCCCAGTCGAGCGTGTGGTAGGCGCCGCCGCCGAGGGAGCGCTCGATGCGCCGGCCGATGGCGCGGGCGCGCTCGATGTTGCGCACCTTGACCTCGACGCCGGTGACCGCGTCGCCCTGGTCGAAGAAGCGCTGGGCCTGCCAGAGGTCGACGTAGACGAGGCGCGAGTCGTACTCGTCGAAGCCGGCGTCGAAGATGCCCACGACGCGGAAGTCTCGCGCCCTGGGGGTGGCTCCATGGCGCACCAGCGCGGCGTCGGCGCCGGTGAGCGGAGAGATGATGCGCACCTGGTCGTGGAGGTGGAGCGAGAGCGAGCGGGCGAGGGTGCGGCCGATGATGACGCCGGGGAGCTGGGCCTCCGGGCGGCGGCCCTGGGTCTCGGCCTCGCGGGAGACCTCCCTCGCGAAGGCGTCGAGGGGATCGCTCGCGCTCGGGTCGTCGGGCGGCAGGACGTAGTCCGGGGTGGCACCTGGCTCCAGGCGATCGACCGGCGTAGCGGGCTCAGGGGCGGGGGCGACGGGCTCCGGGGCGGCCGGCGCGTGGGGGACGAGCAGCGGGTCGGTGAGGGGGTCGGGCAGCACCGGGGGCGCGAGCGGGCGCTCGATCTCGCGGCGGCCGCGGGCGATGTAGTCGTCGAGGGTGGCGTCGCGGCGGGCGCTGGGGAGCTCGTCCACGGGGCCCGGCGGCTGCGATGTGGCGGGGCGGAGGCCGTCGAGCGAGCCCGCGACGAGGTAGGTCGGGAGGTCGAGCACCTGGCCTAGGAGGGTGGGGTCGACGCCCTTCACCAGCACCCCGGCGATGCGCTCTCCTCGGGTGATCATCATTGGGTTGATGAGGAAGGGCGCCGCGCCGGTGACGCCCGGGGTGGCGCGCACCGAGGCCATCACCTCGCGGTACTCGGAGAAGTCCCAGCCGTACTTCAGCACCAGCACGTGGGCGTTGACGCCCAGCACCTTGGAGCGAAACGACTCCTGGAACCCCGAGGTGATCGCGAGGGTGACGGACAGCGCCCATACGCCGAGGGCGATGCCCACGACGGCGATGACCCCGATGATGGAGACGAAGGCGCGGCGGCGCGCTCGGAGGTAGCGACCCGCGATCTGGAGGGCGAAGTCCACCGGGCGCTCTGTACTCCGGGTGCCCGTGGGTGCCAACTGTCCGCGGCGCTCGGTGGCGGGCGTCAGGCGGCCTCCGCGTCGCCGTGGTGATTCCTCACCGCGGACGGTAGAGTGCGCCCGTGTCCCGCTTGCTTGCCGTTGTCATGGCGGCCCTTGTTGCCTGCTCGAACGAAGGTCGCCCCTCCCCCTCCCCCGCCGCGGGCCCCGCGAGCGATCGCCCGGCGGCGCGCTGCTCGGTGCGCTTCGACGGCGACCCGGCCATCCTGGTGCGCACCAGCGAGCGCCGTCGGCTGCGCATCGTGCTCGACCCTCCGACGGCGGGCGTCGGGCTGCGCGTGGGCGTGGTGGGCGTCGGCCTCGACGCGTCCCTCACCGACACCCGGATGACCACCGGCGAAGACGGCTCCGCGCAGACAGAGCTCATCGCCCCGACCGACAGCGCCACCTTCCGGGTGCGCGCCACGGCGGAGTGCGGCGCCGAGGCGTCCGTCGAGGTCGCGGTGGGCGACCGCGGCTTCGGCTCCATCGCCGCCGACGCCGTCTACCGGGGCTCCCGCACGCCCGAGCGCCTGGAGCTCGACATCGTCTCCGGCAGCGAGTGCCCGGCCATGACCGGCGACCGCATGGGCCGCACGACGGTCCCGCTGCCGGGTGGTGTGGTGCACTTCGGATCGCTCCCGGCTGGCCTCACCTTCACCGTCTGGGCGCAGACGCTGGGGCTCGACAACGTGGTGCTCGCCCAGGGCTGCGCGGCGCCGCAGACCATCCGTGCCGACCAGGAGTCCGCCACCTCGGTGCTCTTCGTCGACCGGCCGCTGCACCTGAGCGGCCAGTACGCCCTCGACCTCTCGCTCGACCTCGCCTCTACCACCACCGACCTCCGCGACCGCTGGACCGCCCCGGTCCGTCGCGAGCTGCTCTCCGCCGGATCGACCGCCAGCTTCATCACCCGCGAGGTCTCCCGCGCGGTGGCCGAGGCGGGCGGAGCCACCGATGGAGGCTCCTCGCCCCTTCAGCTCGTCTTCGAGGCGGCCCTGCGCTCGGGCCTGGGCGCGCGCTTCGACGCCGAGCTCACCGCCCGCGGGCTGCGGCTCGAGAACAGCTTCGACCAGATCGCGGCCACCACCGCTCGCGCCCTCGGCTCGGTCCGGTGGCAGCTCACCTTCCCTGCCCCAGCGATGCCTGGCGGCGACGCCGTCGCGCCCACCGGCTCGGAGGTCGTCCTCGACCCGGGCACCCCCGACGTGAGCCGCGACGACGCCCGGCTGGCGCTCGGCACCGAAGGGACCGTCGCGCTCTCCGTGGGGGCCGGCGACATCGCCACCATCACCCTCTCCAACACCAGCCTCCCGTGGGCGCGCGTGGCCCGCGGCGCGCTGGGCGCGGTGACCGTCCGCCTGGGCGCCTCGACCACCGGCGAGTACGCCGCGGCGCCACTCTGCCCCGTTGCGGCTGCGGTGCTGCGCGAGGCGAGCGGGGTCTGCGACGCGGAGTGCATCCAGGTCGCCTGCCGCCGGGCGGTCGACGCCCTCGCCCGGGCCTTCGACGACGAGGTCGCCAGCCAGCTTAGCCCCCGCTCGACGACGACCTTCCGCATGGCCGCGGTGGCGACCCCGGTGGCCCATCGCCTGGTGGTCGACCGCGCGCGGGGGATGTTCGTGGGTCAGTGGACCGCCGACCCGGCCACCACGCTCAGCGGCCCGTGGACCCTCCAGCACCTGAGCCCGACGCAGCCCTAGGCGATGGACGAGCCCTCCCTCGCGGCGCTCCGGCGGTCGGGCGAGGTGGAGCTCGAGCGCGCCCGCCTCGAGCTCGAACGACGCCACGACGAGCTCTCCGAGGCGCGCTCGGAGCTGGAGCGGGGCGAGCGCGCCAGGGAGGCCATCGCGCTCGAACGAGCCCGCTGGGAGGAAGGCCTGCGCGCCCTGGCTGGACATACCCTGTCTGGCCTGGAACTCGCTGATCTCCGTCGTCGTGGAGAGGCGATCGAGGCCAGGGCGAGGGACGTCGCGAGGCGCCACGCGGCGGCGCGCTCCCTGCTGGCGAAGGCGGAGTCGGCCCTGGAGCAGGGGCGTCAGGCGGTGGGCGAAGCGCTCGCCCGCAATCGCTGGATCGAGGAGGAGTCACGCCGGGGGAGCCTCGCCCGAGAGCGCCAGGCGGCCCTCCGCGAGGACGAGGACTGACCGCCCTGACATTCGTGTCACGGTGGGCGGCTCTACATGGCCGTGCCAACGACGCGATGCGCAATCTCCTTGCCTGACTCATCTGAGATTCGAACGCAACGAAGTTCTTGAGCAACAGGCCTTTACGGAGGCCCTTTGCAGCCCCACCTATGAGAAGTCCCCGCGGCCATGCGGGGCATTGAACCCGTGGCCCGGCTTCTGCAAAAGGAGGTCAGGTTGAAACGATGATGGGAAAGGTCGGGAATAGCCCCCGTCTCCCATGCGTAGGGTGCGATGGGCTGCATCGACCCCTTGAAGGTCGCCAGGCAGCGAAGCACGAATCCAGAAGGTTGCAACCAATCGGTCGGAGCCTTCGTAGATCAAATACACCGGCAGCGCGTCTATCGCACCGCCGTCGTTGAGTCGAAGCGTCTCAAAAAGCCGATTCACCAATGAGGTGATGTCTCCGGCCTCCCCTACCCGGAGCCGTTGCCTCATTGGAATGTCAACGCTTGATGCGCCCCTCAGAAGGCCCAGCGAGCATCGTAGGTAGGGCAACGAGTCGGAGGTCATCATGGCGAAGCAGTCGTCGGCCAAGCTCACCCACTCCGCTACGCCCCCGGCCTCGGCTGGGACGGTCGTCGCGGTCAACCATCCCACGCTCACGTCCGAGGTGCTCGAGCCGCAGGTCGTGATCACTTCCATGCCCAACGTCGAGCCCACGGAGTCGGAGCTCGTCGAGGCCGCCCAGGACGTCGCCGTCGCCTCCAAGGATGACGTCGCGGAGGGCGCCCTCACCCGCTACTTCCGCGACATGTCCGCGTACCCGGTGATGAACCCGGCCGCGGAGGTACAAGCGGCCGAGGAGTTCCTGGCCGGGGAGATCGCCCGGTGGCGCGCGGTGTTCTCATACCCGCCCGCGGTCGAGCTCGTCGCGCCGGTGGTCGAGGCCGCCCTGGCGGGTCTCGGCGAGCCGGTGGCGCTCCCGGAGTTCGACAAGCTCCGCAAGCTGGTGAAGCTCTACCGCAAGAACCGCTCGAAGCTCGACCGGGTCTCCGCGAAGAAGTGGGAGCTGATCCTCGACGACCTCGCGCCGAAGCTCCGGGCCCTCGACGCCGACCGGCTCTTCATCGAGTCCGTCGACCACGAGCTCAGCCGCTTCGCCCGCGGGGCCAACGACGACGCCGAGATCGACGAGGAGGAGTTCGAGCCCGGGCAGGTGCTGTCCAGCGGCTTCAACAAGTACCTCACCTCCGTGAGCGCCGCGCGCGGCCGCGTCTACCGGGTGAAGAACCGCTTCGTGGCGGCCAACCTCCGGCTCGTGGTCTCCATCGCGCGACGCTACAACCGCGGCCGCATGCCGCTCATCGACCTGATCCAGGAGGGCAACCTCGGGCTCATCAAGGCCGTCGAGCGCTTCGACCACCTGCGCGGCTACCGCTTCAGCACCTACGCGAGCTGGTGGATCCGCCACGCGATCTCGCGCGCCCTCGCAGACAAGGGCCGTGCCGTGCGCATCCCGGTGCACATGCTCGACACCTACAACCGGGTGCAGCGCACCACGCAGCAGATGGCCGCGCGCCTCGGCCGCGAGCCCTCGCTCCAGGAGGTCTCCGTCGAGACCGGCATCGCCCTGGAGAAGCTCGAGCGCATCCAGAAGGACTGGGCCGAGACCCCGTTCTCCCTGGACAAGCCCGTCAACGACGAGGACGGCCGCCGCTTCATCGACATGCTCGAAGACGACAAGGTCATCTCGCCGCTCGAGCACGTCATGACCATGAGCTGGTCCAACGAGGTGCACCGGCTGCTCGACACCCTGTCGCCGATGGAGGCGCGCATCCTCCGCTGGCGCTTCGGCCTCGACGACGAGGAGGAGCTCACGCTCAAGGAGATCGGCGACAAGTACAACCTGTCGCGCGAGCGCATCCGCCAGCTCCAGGAGCAGGCGCTGACCAAGATGCGCAAGCAGATCCGCGAGTAGGCCCCGCCTTCACTCCCACCGCATCCCCAGCGGCTCCGATCAGCCCTCCGCCGATCGGGGCCGCTGGCCTTTCAGGGCCCTCCAGAACCCCCTACCGAAGGCCGATGTACTCCGGCAGCACGAAGGTGCCGGTCTCGGTGAACGTGCCGTTCTCGCCGTTGGAGAGCAGCGTCGCGAAGACCGGCTCGTAGCGCTCCCTCACCCGCTGCTCGACCTCCTCGGCGGAGGCGATGCCCAGCAGCTCCTCGGCGAAGAGCCGCGCCTCGGAGAGGTCGATGCGGCGGAGGGCCTCCTTGATCTCGGGCACCGCCGTCGGCTCGACGGAGAGCTCGTGCACCCCGAGGCCCACCAGCACCGGCACCGCGAGCAGCTCGGCCGCCATCGCGCCGCAGAGCGCGCAGGGGATGCCCCGCTCCTTCGCCGCGCGACTCACCGTCGCGATGGCCCGAAGGATCGCCGGGTCGAAGGGCCGCGCCAGGTGCGCCACGTGCTCGTTGCCGCGGTCGATCGCGAGCGTGTACTGCATCAGGTCGTTGGTGCCGATGGAGAAGAAGTCGGCCTCCCTCGCCAGCAGGTCGGACATCGTCACGGCGCTCGGGGTCTCCACCATGATCCCGAAGGGCACGTCGCGGAAGGCCAGGCCCGCCGCGCGGAGTTCCTCCTTGGCGAGGTCGAACTCGCGCCGCGACGCGCGGAGCTCGCTCACCGCCGCGATCATCGGGATCATCACCCGCACCTCGCCGAAGGCCGACGCCCGCAGCATCGCCCGGAGCTGCGCGCGGAACACGTCGCGCTCGCGCAGCGCCAGGCGCACGGCGCGCATGCCGAGGGCGGGGTTCATCTCCTTGGGGATGCGGAACGCGGTGCTGAACTTGTCGCCGCCGAGGTCGAAGGTGCGCAGCGTGACCGAGCGCGGCGCCATCGTCGACACGATGCGCTTGAAGGTCTCGAACTGCTCCTCCTCGGTCGGCGGCTCGCGGCGGTCGATGTACAGGAACTCCGTGCGGTAGAGCCCGATGCCGTCGGCGCCGTGGTCGATCGCCACCGCGACCTCGCCGGGCAGCTCGATGTTGGCCCGCAGCCGGATGGGCGTCCCGTCGCGCGTGCGCGCCACCCCCGCGCGGTTGGAGCGCAGCGAGCGCACGAAGGCCCCGTAGCGCTCGCCGCGGTCGGTCGCGTCCGCCGCCTCGGCGTCCGTGGGGTTGCGCAGCACCACGCCCCGAAGCCCGTCGACCACCAGCATGTCGCCGGTCGCGATGTACCGTAGCGCGTCGGGCGCGCCCACCACCGCGGGGATCGTCAGCGCCCTCGCCATGATGGCCGTGTGCGACGTGCCGGAGCCCACCTCGGTCACGAAGGCCATCACGTCGCTGCGGGCAAGCGCCGCCGTGTCCGCCGGGGAGAGCTCGTGCGCCACCAGCACCACCGGGCCGTGAAGGTCGAGCGGGCGAGAGATCTCCATTGGCGCGCCCATGAGCTGCCGCAGCACGCGCTCGCCCACGAAGTCGACGTCGCTGCGCCGCTCTCGGAAGTAGTCGTCGTCGGCGCGGTCGAAGACGTCCTTGATCTTCTCGACGGTGCGCCGGAGAGCCCACTCGGCGTTGAGGCCCTCGTCGCGGATGGCGCGCTCGGACTGCTCGATGAGCAGCGCGTCGTCGAGCATCAGCAGGTGCGCGTCGAGGATGACCGAGTGGTCGCTCGCGTCGAGGCTGAGCCGCGACCGGATCTGCTCGAGCTGCACCCGCGCCGAGCCGATGGCCACCCGCAGCCGCTGGACCTCCGCCTCGACGTCGTCCGGCGCGATGTGCCGCCGAGGGACCGTCACCCTCCGCCGGTCGGCCACGAAGGCGCGCCCCACCACCACCCCGGGCGACGCCGGGATGCCGAGGAACCTCCGTGGCGCTGCGTCCTCGGCCTCGCTCACGTGCCCTCCCCGAAGCGGTCGACGAAGAGCGCGCGCACCGCGTCGACGGCGGTCTGCGCGTCGGGGCCGCTCGCCCTCACCGTGACCCTGGAGCCCCGCGGGCACACCAGCAGGAGCATCCCCATCACGCTCTTTGCGTTGGCCGTCTGGCCGTCCCTCGACAGCGTCAGGTCGCAGCGAAACTTGCTCGCCGTCTGCGCGATGCGCGTCACCGGGCGCGCGTGCAGGCCCCGCTCGTTCAACACCTCCATCGTCTCTTCGATGACGTCAGCCAATGGGTCCCTCGTTCATCCCCCGCGATCGATGTCCCGGTGCGACGCCCTCACCTCGCCCGGAGCCCGCAGCTTCGAGAGACGCATCGTCAGCGCCTCCGCGATCGCCACGCTCCGGTGCCTCCCCCCGGTGCAGCCGATCGCCACCGTCAACGCCACCTTGCCCTCCCTCGCGTACCTCGGCAACAGCGGAGCCAGCAAAGTCTCGATCGAATCGATGAACTCCCGGCCCTCCGCGGTCTCCAGCACGAAGCGGGCGACCTCCGGGTCCCTCCCGCTCCTCGGCCTCAACGCCGGGATGAAATGGGGGTTCGGCAGGAAGCGCGCGTCGAAGACCAGGTCGGCGTCCGAGGGGATGCCGTACTTGAACCCGAAGCTCATCACCCGGGTGTTCATCCGCAGCGACGCGCCCTCCGCCTGCGTGAAGTGCTCGATGAGCAGCCTCCGCAGGTCGTGCACCGTCAGCGCCGACGTATCGATCACCCGGTCGGCCCGCGAGCGCAGGTCGACCAGGCGCTCCCGCTCGCGGGTGATCAGCGCCGCGAGGTCTTCGCCCGGGTGCTGCGCCGCCAGGGGGTGGGGCCGACGCGACTCGCTGTACCGCCGCACCAGCGCCTCGTCGGCCGCGTCGAGGAAGATCACGCTCACCCGGTGCTTGTGGGCGCGCAGCGTCTCGATCACGGCCCCGGCGCCCTCGAGCATCGCGCGCACCCGCACGTCCATCCCGATGCCCATCCGGGGCACCGCGCCGGCGGTGGCCGAGAGCGCCACGGCCTGCTCGATGAGCGGCGTCGGGAGGTTGTCGATGCAGTCGAAGGACAGGTCTTCCAGCACCCGCAGGGCGGTGCTCCGCCCGGCCCCGGAGAGGCCCGTCACCACCACGATGAGCGGGACCGCGTCACCCATCGCTCAGCCCTTCCCCCGAAGGATCGCCGTCGGGTCGTGCACCCCCATCGCCGACGCCAGCCTCGCGTGGAACTCCCTCGCCGAGTGGTGCCCCGCCTGGCGCAGCAGCTCGTTGCGCGCCGCCACCTCCACCGTGCTCGAGGTGTTCTTGCCCGGCCGCACCGGCACCCGGCGCATCGCGATGCGGGTGCCCAGCAGCGGGTACCACTCGTCGTCGATGCCCAGCCGGTCCCACGTCTCGTCCTCGTCGTCGTGCGCCACCAGGCGGATCACCAGGTCGATGCGCTTGTTGTCACGCACCGCCGCGACCCCGAAGAGGTCTTTGATGTTCAGCACCCCGAGGCCGCGCACCTCCAGGTGGTTCTTCAGCAGGTCGACCGCGGCGCCGTAGACCGACTCCGTCGGCCGCAGCACGCAGTCCACCAGGTCGTCGGCCACCAGCCTGTGCCCGCGCTGCACCAGCTCGAGCGCGCACTCGCTCTTGCCGATGCCGCTCTTGCCCAGCAGCAGGATGCCGACGCCGAACACGTCGATGAAGACCCCGTGCACCCGGGTGCGAGGCGCCAGCTTCTCGTCGAGAAGCGCGTGGATCGCGTTGATGGTCACCGAGCTCCGCGCCTCGCTCACCAGCACCGGGCAGCCGTGCCTCTCGGAGGCCTCCAGCACCTCCGCGAAGATGGTCTGCCCCGCGGTCACCACCGCGCAGCAGATGCCGCGAGCGAAGAACCCGTCGACCGCCTCGCGCCTCGCGTCGCGCGTCATCGCCGCCAGGAAGGACATCTCCGTCTCCCCGAGGATCTGCACCCGCTCGGGGGTCAGGCCCTGGAAGTGCCCCACCAGCGCGAGGCCCGACTTCTGGATGCGGGGATGGATGATGTTTCGGTCGAGACCCGCGGCGCCTGCGGACACGGCGAGCCTCACCGACATGGCCCCCGGCTCGGTCAGCGTCTGTACGGTCACGTCCCTCGGCGGCAGCGTCGAGTGCAGGCCCGTTGACATCCGCCGACCCTATCACATCCCCCCCCCTCACGCGCGTTTCCAAGCCGTGGCGATCGTGTGTAGCCTCGACCCCTCTCTGCCTCGGCAAAGGGCAATCGGAGGATCCCTTCAATGGCCACCCGGAAAAACCTGGCGCGACGCGCCCTCGCAGCGCTCCCTGTCGTGCTGCTGTCCTGCGCCCCGGAGTACGACACCCGACGGGTTCCAGCTCCGCAGGGCACCCTCGGCGAAGAGGTCTTCCAGGTGATGTGCGAGCGGGTCCACTGGGGCGAATCGCCCCGCGACCTCAGCTTCGCAGCGGGGCGCCGACCCTGCACCCGCGGCCTCGGAGCGAGCGAGTCCGCCCCCGGCGTCGGACCGCGCGCCACCGCCCTCGCGCAGATGCGCTCCGACCTCGTCAGCAGCATCGACCAGTCGATGCCCCGAGCCCTCTACACCCCCCTCGACCGACTGCTCGTCGACCTGCTCCCGCTCTACGGTCCAGATGGCACGGGCCGACGCAACGACGCGGGCGCCTGGATCATCGACACCGCCGACGGCGGCACCGCGGTCGCCGAAGACCTGCTCCCGCAGACCACCCGCGCGGTCTCCCAGCAGCTCGCCTCCATGGCCACCGACGCCAGCGTGCTGCGCGCCCTCGGTCGGATGTCCCAGCGCCAGGGCTACCGCCCCCCGGAGAGCGCCATCGGGCTGCTCCGCCCCATCCTCGCCTACGACCGCGTCAACGACGTGCTCGACGCCGCGCTCGGGCTCTTCCGCGAGGCCACGCCCACGCAGCCCGACGGGCGGGCGCACCCGCAGTTCAACCAGATGCTCTCGGTGCTGCGAGGGGAGTTCCAGAGCGCAGGGCCCAGCACCGCCACCACCGCGGGCACCACCCTCGACGCCGCCACCGACCTCCTCTTCCGCACCGACCCCTCCCTGGCCCGCGGCGACCGACCGACCCTCGTCGTGCGCCGCGACGCCGCCGGCAACGCCCTGCCCACCTCGGGCGCGGCGGCCGGTCTCCCGACCCCGTTCCCCACCTGGAGAGGGCCCAGCCTCGCTCGCGACGCGCAGGGGCGGGCGACCTCCGCAGGGGGTTACCCCTGGCGCTACGTCGACCTCAACGCCACCGTCCTCGCGGCGCTCTCCCGAGAGCTCCCCGGCCTCCTCGGCGCCCCCTCGCACGCCGAGCTCCCGGCGCTGCAGCTCATGTCCGGGATGCGCCCGCTCGTGGGCCCGCGCATGGCCGCCATCCGCGACTACGGCGGGGCCGCCGGGCGCGTCCCCTACCAGCGCTTCGCCGCCGACGCCTCGCCGATCGTCGACCTCGTGCACGCCACCGGCGCGACGCTCACCCACCGCGACGTCGACGCCGTGCTCAACACCGCGCAGGCCCTGATGTCGCCCGAGCGCGAGGCCCTCACAGCGCGCCTCGTGGGGGCGATTCTCGCCGTCGACGAGGCCTCCGACCGCGTCCCCTCGGCGCGCATGGACGCGCGCTCGGTGATCTGGGACGACGTGATGGACGTCGTGCGGCGCATCGCCGCGGAGCCGGGGCTGCTCGAGGACATCCTCAACGCCTTCGCCAACCTCCAGCAGCCGCTGCCCTCCACGGGGCTCTGGGAGCAGTCGTGCGCCGGGAGCGTCCCGGTGCAGAACCTCGCGCGGGCCTTCGGCGCCTACGCGCAGAACCGCGACCGCGTCGAGCCCGCCTGGTCGGGCAACTGGAACGCCCACGTCCCGGTCAACCTCAACCAGACCGTGGACCGCTCGCGCCCCGACACGCTGGACAACCGCTCGGTGCTCCAGCGCCTCTTCCACCTCGTGGACGACCTCAACGGCGCCCACCTCTGCAACAAGCCCGCGGCGGAGATCAGGGTCTACTACACCCTCTTCGGCACCCAGCGCTCCATCCCCGTCCCCGGCGCGGGGAACATCAACGCCTGCAGCCTCGTCGAGGTGCCCGACGCCGCGGCTTTCTATGTGCGCTCCATCGCGGGCAACGGTCGCGCGGTGCTGCCGCTCGACATCCCCGGCGTGGTGGGCTCGCTTGCCGACATCGCCCGGCGCTTCAACATCCCCCTCGACAGCACCCTCGACGGGCTCGTGCAGTCGCAGTCGGGCATCGCGGGCTTCAACTCCCAGCCCACGCCCTACGCCATCGCCCGGCTGGTGTTCAACCCCAACCCCAACGCCTTTCTCCAGTACCTCATGGACGTCGCGACGGTGCGCAACGCGGGCACCCCCCCGCCGTCGCCCTCGCCCGTCGACCGGCAGGTTCGCACCCTCCACCCGGCGACCATCTTCGCCTGGGAGGGCTACTGCTTCTACGACTCCATCCGCCCCCTCGCGACGGCCTTCGCGCGCCACGACCGGCTCAACGGCCGCCTCGACCCCGCGCTCTCCCCGGGCGCCGACCCGCGCACGATGGACCCGCGCGCCATCGATGTCTCCAACGGCTCCAAGCTCTTCACCGACCTGCTCTCGGCCTTCCACCGGCACTGGGCCACCAGCGCCGCCGGGGGGTACCAGTCCACCGTGCGCTGCGAGGCGTGCCGCGAGGGCGTCAACTACTCGCAGATGGACGGCGCCGTCCGCTACGAGCCTATCGTGCGGTCGGCCCTCGACGGCGACCTGCTGCCCGCGCTCTCGTCGGTCACCGCCGAGCTCCGCACCCTCGACGTCGGCGGAGGGCGCACCGGGCTCCAGGCCATCGCCTCGCTCACCCGAGGGCTCGTCGACACCCGGGCGCGCGCCATGGACGGCATGCCCGCGTTCGCCACGCCGCTGCGCTACCGCAACGGCAACACCGGCGCCCTCTGGGCCAACGGCAGCACCCCCGTCGGCGGCGTCAACCTCTTCTACCTCCTCGCCGACGGCTTCAACGCCATGGACCCGCGCTTCGCCGCGGAGCCCGAGCGCCACGCCGAGTGGCTCGCCGCGCGGTCGTCCCTCGTCGACCAGTTTCTCGCCACCGAGGGGAGCGGCGCCTCGGCGCGCTTCCACAACCGCGCCCTCCCGGGCGTGACCCGCGCCCTCGTGGCGTGGCTGCGCGAGCGCGTCGCCGCCCACCGCGCCGCGGGCGACCTCGACGCCTGGGCCCTCGGCCTCTCCGGCCGCCTGGAGACCGTCCTGCGCGACGCCCCCTTCGCGGCGGGCACCGACCTCGCGCTCGCCCTGCGCGACGACCCCGCGGCGCGCGTCGCCGTCGCCCGGCTGCTCACCCACATGATGAGCGACGCGGCCCCCAACGCCCGCACCGCGTCTCCACAGGCCACCACGCTCAGCGCCCTCGCCGACACCGTGCAGGTGCTGCGCGCCGACGCCGACGTCGACCCTCTGTTGCGCAGCCTCGCGCCCGCGATGACCCCGCGCACCGGGCTCGTACCGCAGGTGCTGCGCTTCTTCGACAGGGCCCGGGCGCTCGACCGCGACCGCGCCCTCATCTCCGTGCTCGGCCACGCCGTCGAGCGACCCGCGACCGGCAACCCGCTCACCCCGGAGCCCCTCACGGTCATCGCCGACGCCATCGCGGACACCAACCGGGAGCGGCCCGGGGACCACGGCCCGATGTCCCCGCAGGACGTGTTCTATACCTTCCGAGAGGTGATCTCCTTCCTCACGGACAACAGCCGCGGGATGGAGCAGTTCTACGCCATCGTGCAGCGCCGGAGGCTCCCTCAGTGATCGCCCGCAAGGCCGCCCTCGCCCTCGCGCTCGGCGCGACGCTCTCTCCCCTCTCCGCCTCCGCCGGGGGCTTCTACCTCACCGACCGCGGCGTGCGCCCGCTCGGCCGCGGCGGCGCCTTCATCGCCGGCGCCGACGACCAGCACGCGGTCTGGTACAACCCCGCGGGGCTCATGTCCGCGGGCAACGGGCTGCTCCTCGACGCCTCGCTGGTGAACTTCGGCAACACCTTCACCCGCAGCGCCCTGCCCGATCGCAACATGGCCCCGGTGACCTTCGAGGCCACCCGCGGCGAGGGGGCCCCGCTGCCCATCCCCACGCTCATCGTGTCGCACAACTTCGGGCTGCGAAACTTCAACTTCGCCGCCGGGGCCTACGCCCCCTACGCCGCCATCACCTCCTACGACGACACCCCCACCGCGGCGCAGCGCTACAGCCTCGTCTCCCTCGACGGCTCGCTCCTCGTGGTCGCCGGGCTCTGGGCCGCCTGGCGCCCTCACCCGATGCTCCACGTGGGCGCCGGGGTGTCCGCGCTCACCGGGTCGTTCGTCGCGAGGCAGGCCCTCTCGTCGTGCCCGGCGACCGTCACCTGCGCGCCCGAAGACCCGCAGTGGGACGCCATGGCCTCGCTCAACGTCGGGCCCCTCTTCGCCCCGACGGCCAACTTCGGGGTGCAGTTCACCCCGCACCCGATGATCGCCTTCGGGGCCTCCTACCAGCTCCCCTACGACGTCGACGCCTCGGCGAAGCTCAGGGTGCGGCTCCCGTCGGCCTCGTACTACGACGGCGCCCAGGTCTCCGGCGACGCGGCGCAGGTGGCCTTCCGCCTCGCCCCCATCGCCCGCGTCGGGGTGGAGCTTCGCCCGCTGCCCAACACCCGCGTCGAGCTCGCGGGCGTGTGGGAGGGATGGAGCGTCCACGAGCGCATCGACATCGCCCCGGAGGGCATCTCGCTCACCAACGTGCGAGGCGTCGGCACCTACCAGGTGGGGCCCCTGTCGATGAACCGGCAGTTTCAGGACACCTGGTCGGCGCGCCTTGGAGCGGAGCACCTCGCGGACCTCGGTCGGGGCTTCGGGCTCCAGGCGCGCGTGGGCATCTCGTACGAGACCAGCGCGACGCCCAACCAGTTCACCAACGCCCTGACCGTCGACACGGACAAGTTCGTCGGCAGCCTCGGGGCCTCGCTGCACTACGGGCATTTCCGCTTCGACGCGGTGTTCGCCTACATGTTCGCGAGCTCGGTGGTCGTCGACCCCCGCGCCGCCGCGCTATACCCCGTGGAGCCTTTCCGCTCCAACGGGCAGGCTCCGCGTATCGCCATCAACGGCGGGACGTACGACTTCTCCGTCAACGTCGTGGGCCTCGGGGCCCGTTACCAGTTCTAGAAAGACCCACAACACGATGCCCCTCACCGGCAAGCAGAACCAGTACCTCCGCAGCCTCGGCCACCACCTCAACGCCCTTGTCCAGATCGGCAAGCACGGGGTCACCGAGTCCGTCACCGCCGCGGTGGACCAGGCCCTGCTCGACCACGAGCTCATCAAGATCCGCATCCACGCCGAGGCCCCGTCGGACCGCTACGACACCGCCGACGCCCTCGCCGCCGAGCTCAAGGCGGAGGTCGCGCAGGTGCTCGGTCGCACCATCCTGCTCTACCGCCCGCACCCCTCGGAGCCGAAGATGAAGCTCCCCAAGGCCGACAAGAAGTGAAGTAGCGGGGCGCTCAGTCCCGCTCGTGCCCCGCGGCGCGGGTCATGAGGTCGTGCATCGCGTCGCGCGGCGTCTTGTCGTGGTAGAGCGCCAGGTAGACCTGCTCGGTGATGGGCATCGAGACGCCCTCGCGCTGCGCGAGGTCCCACGCGCTGCGGGCGGTGCGCACCCCCTCGGCCACCTGGCGCATCCCGCCGAGGATCTCCGTCAACGACTTCCCCTGCCCCAGCTCGAAGCCCACGTGCCGGTTGCGCGACAGGTCGCCGGTGCAGGTGAGCACCAGGTCGCCCATGCCCGCGAGGCCCGCCAGCGTGAGGGCGTCGCCGCCCATCTTCATCGTCAGCCGCGCGATCTCCGCGAGGCCCCGGGTGATCAGCGCCGCCCTCGTGTTGTGCCCGTAGCCGAGCCCGTCGCTCGCGCCCGCGGCGATGGCCACGACGTTCTTCAGCGCGCCGCCGACCTCCACCCCGACGACGTCGTCGCTCAGGTAGACCCGGAAGCGGTCGTCGGTCCAGAAGGCCTCTTGCACCGCCCGGGCGAGGGCGAGGTCTCGCGCCGCGGCCACCACCACCGTCGGCAGCCCCGCGGCCACCTCGCGCGCGAAGGACGGCCCCGACAGCGCCACGAAGGTCTTCTCCGACCACGGCACCTCCGCGGCGATCATCTCGTGCACGAACTCCAGCGAGTTCTGCTCGATGCCCTTGGTCGCGCTCACCAGCGGGATGCCCCGGGGGATGAAGTCAGCGCTCGCCCGCAGCACCTCGCGCAGGCCGTGGGTGGGCACCGCGACCAGCAGCATCTCCGCGCCGTCGAGCGCCTCGTCGAGCAGCGACGTCGCGCGCAGCGAGTCGGCGAAGCGCGCCCCAGGAAGGAAGGTCGCGTTCTCCCTCGTGGCCTGGATGGCCTCCGCGAGCTCCGGGCGACGCCCCCAGAGCGCCACCGCGTGGCCGTTGTCCGCGAGCACCTTGGCCAGGGCGCTGCCCCAGCTTCCCGATCCGAGCACCGCGATCTTCATCCGTGAGCCTCCGTTGTGCCCTGCGGACGGTAGCCCCCGCGCGGAGCGCTTTACAACGGCTCGTTGTCGCCGCGCCGCGACATCAGCCGCAGCCCGTTGCCCGGGTCGGCGACCAGCAGCGACCACGGCTCGCTCGGCGACGTCGGCTCCACCGGGAACATCCGCAGGTTGCCCGCGCCGTCGCCGCTCAGCGTGAGCGTTCCGCCGAAGGTGCCGGTGCGCGCGTTGATGAGCGTGACCAGCGTCCGTCGACCGACGGTGCCCACCGCGAGGTCTGGGACGTTGTCGCCGTCCAGGTCGCCGGAGAGCGCCACCGGCCAGCCGAAGGCCGTGCCCCGGTCGTGCCCCGGCGCGGAGACCGTGAGCAGCGGCGTGCCGTTGGCGCCGGAGAGCACCACCACCGAGGCCGGGACGTCGTGCTGGTCGGTGCCCACGACGACGTCGCCGCGGTCATCGCCGTTGACGTCGACCCCGAGCGCGAGGCTCTGCGCGCTGCGCCCCACCCGCCGGCACGAGGGCTCGGGCCACACCTGCGCGCCGTTGGCCCCGGAGTAGAGCTGCACGCACCGCCGCGGGTCGACGTTGCCCGCGGAGAGGCCCACCGGGCCGATGCCCATGACCACGTCGGGGACGCCGTCTTGCGTCGCGTCGGGGCCCACCGCGAGGCCGAGCTCGACGGGCTGCCCGATGCGGCCGAGCGGGCTGGAGCCGCTCACGGTCCAGAGCACCCGCTGGCGGCGCAGGCTCACCGCGCGCACCTGCGAGGGCGATCCCGGACCGTCGGGCTCGGTGTACACGATGGCCACCACGTCGCTCTCGGCGCCGCGCAGCGAGAACCCGCCGCCCAGCGCGATGCCCCGCGCGCCCGGCACCGGGATGGTGCGCCACACCCGGAGCGAGCGGGAGTCGATCACCACGATGCCCGTCGCGTTGGCGGTGGTGGCCACCACGTCGTCGGTGCCGTCGTCGGTCACGTCGGGCACCACGCCCAGGTCGAAGCCGGCGCAGGCCACCACGCCGCGGAACGATCCCAGCGTAGGCCCGCCGTTGAGGGGGTGGATCACCACCGTGGGCCCCGCCTCGCCGCCGGGCAGGCAGCTCACCACGATGTGCTGCGCGCTGGACGGGCCGCTCACCGCGGCGTGGCGAGCGAAGTCGGAGAGCGCGTCGCTGCCCGCCATCCCGGCGCCGGGGCTGAAGGCCCGAAGCTGCTCGAGGTTGGAGGCGGTGGGAGCGCCCGGGGCGGCGGGCACGTCGGCGTGGCTCTCCGGCACCCGGGGGGGCTCGACGTGCGGCGTCGGCACGGGCTGCTCGGGCCTGGGGGGCTGCTTCGGCCAGAGCGCGAAGGCGATGCCGCCGAGCACCGCGACGGCCCCGAGGGCAGCGCCGACCAGCATCGCCGGGGAGCGACCGCCGCCGGGCGTGGGAGGAGCCTGGAAGGAGCGCTGCGCCGCGCGGGCGACGGCGGGGGACTCTCCGCTCGGGGAGGACTCTCCGCTCAGGCGATCGCCGCTGATGCGATCGCCGGGGGGACGGGGCGACGGATGCAGGTCGAGGTCGAAGCTGCTCGCGGGCGGCGGCAGCGACGGCAGGGCGGGCTCGGGCGACGGCCTCGGGGTGTGGGCCGAGACGCCGATGGGGCGCTCGTCCCTGCTCGAGGTGGCGCTGGAGTCGCGGCGCATCGCGCCGGAGCTCCGCGGACCGGTGTCCTCCCGGGCCTTGGTGGCGTCGACCTCGACGACCCGCACCGCGCCCACGCCGGTGGCGCGCGAGGGCCCGGGCTGCCCCAGCGCAGGCGTCGGGCGCCGCAGCGAGGCCGCGAGGGTGCTCGCCCGCTCGGTGCGCCCGGGGGTGGTGCGGGAGCCGCTCGGGGTGGCCTCGCTCTTCGAGGGGGCGACCTTGTCGGCCGCGCGCTCGTCGCCCGCGGAGGGGAGCGTCTCCGGGGGCGGTCGGCGCGGAGGGGTCGCGGTGGTCTTCGGGGTGGTCTTGGACGCGCGCACGGCGTCGGCGGCGTCGCGCGCCTTCTGGAGCGCCTCGGCCATCTCGTCGGCGCTGCGGTACCGCTGCTCGACCTCGCGGCTGAGGCTGCGCTCGATGACGTCGCTGATGGCCTTCGGCACCAGGGGCTCGATGGAGGTCACCGTCGGCGCCGATGTCGTGGCGATCTTCACCAGGATATCCGTGGTGGTCTCGCTCACGAAGGGCGTTTGCCCGACGAGGCACTCGAAGAGCACGATGCCCACGGACCAGAGGTCGCTCTCCGGCCCGACGTTGACGCCGCGGCTCTGCTCCGGGGACATGTACTCCGGCGTGCCGAGGATCATCCCCTGCTGAGTGAGCTTCTGCCCCCGCTGCGTGACGTGCGCGATGCCGAAGTCGAGCAGCTTCGCCTGGCTGCTGCCGTCGGGCTTGCGGACGATGTAGATGTTCCCGGGCTTGATGTCGCGGTGGATGATCTTGTTGCGGTGGGCCTCGGCGAGCGCGCTCAGCAGGTCGACGCCGATGGCGACGGTCTCGCCCCAGGTCAGCTTTCGCACCCGCGTGAGGGTGGTCTCCAGCGACTCGCCGTTGAGCAGCTCGAGCGCGATGTAGACGGTGCCGTCAGGGTCGGTGCCGGCGTCGAAGACCTGCACGATGCCGTCGTGCCGGATGCGCGCCATCGCCCGCGCCTCCATGAGGAAGCGCTCGGTGATCTGCTCGGTCGTCGTCAGGTGCGGGTGCAGCAGCTTGAGCGCCACCTCCCGGCCGGTGACGTTGTGCACCGCCTCGAACACCGCGCTGAACCCGCCCTCCCCGAGCATCCTTCGGATCTCATACCGTCCGGCGACGGTGGTTCCGATGCGTTCACTGGGAGATAGGCTGGGCATCGCTCGTGGAAGGCCTTCGATGCTACCCTACAGCCGAGCGGGACGTCACCTCTTCTCCCAATTCCGACATTCCCCTTTCTGTGTACCCGCGCAGGAAGTTTGACTCTCCTGCGTCGAGGAGGGCGAGGTCTATGAGCCGCCCGTCCAGCGGGGCGAAGGTCAGCGGCTCGACCTGGAGGAAGCCCGGGTGCGCCGCGTCGTCGCGGACGGTGCAGAGGTTCTCGATGCGCACCCCGCCGACGCCGTCGATGTAGAGCCCCGGCTCGATGGAGAACACGTGCCCCGGCTCGACGGTCGTGGTGGCGGTCTTGCCGATGGACGGGGGCGCCTCGTGGACGTTGATGCCGACGCCGTGGCCGGTGCCGTGGGCGTAGTCGAGCCCCTCGCTCCATAGCGGCCGGCGGGTGATGCCGTCGATCTGCGCGCCCGACGCCCCGCGCGGAACCCGCGCGGTCATGCCCGCGATGGCGGACTTCAGGGTCAGCGTGTAGAGCCGCCGCTGCTCGGCGGTGGGCGCGTCGCCGGGGCCGCCCACGAAGAAGGTGCGGGTGAGGTCGGTGGCGAAGCCCTCCTCGAAGTAGCAGCCCGTGTCGAGCAGCATGAGCTGGCCCGCGGCGATGACGGCCTCGTCGCTCGGCGGGTGGTGCACCGAGGCGCCGTTGGTGCCGAAGGCCGAGATCACCTTGAACGACAGCCCCACCGCCCCGGCCGCGCGGAACATCCGCTCCACCTGCGCGGCGAAGCCCACCTCGGTCACCCGCTCTCCGCGGCCCACCTGCTCGTTGAGCCACGCCTGCGCCCCGGCCACGACGCCGTCGGCACGGCGGAGAGCCCGCTTCATGGCGGCGAGCTCGGCCTCGGTCTTCTTCGCCTTGGCGGCCACGACGGGCGAGGCCACCGCGAGCACGTCCATGCCCAGCGCCTCGACCCGATCGCGCATGCCCGCGGACACGCTCGCGGGGTCGAGCGCCACCCGGGGCTTCTTGCCCCCCGCGCCCAGCGAGGAGAGGAGCTGCAGGAGGGCGTCGTCGTCGCAGAAGCGTATCGTCGGCCGGGCCGAGCGCACCGCGTCGGTCACTGGCGCGACGTGCACCGAGAGGTGGAGGGCGTCGCGGGTGACCAGGCCGAGGGCGCGGAAGGTCGCCTGGTAGGGCATCTCCTCGCCGCGCAGGTTGGAGAGCCACGCGAGCTCGTCGAGCTTCGTCACCAGCAGCGCGTCGGCGCGCTTCTGCGAGAGCCACGCGGCGACCAGGGCGACCTTCTCGTCGACGGTGCGCCCGAGGGAGGACTCGTCGACCACGCGAAGCCGGCCGGAGCCCGTGACCGTAGGCGCCACCGGGCCGCGGGCGTCGGCGACGGGCGAGGGGTCGAGCGGGACCCAGCGCACCGGGACGCCGGCGAGCTCGTTTCGAAAGGAGTTCCAGCCGTTGACGGAGTAGCGGCCGGGCTCGTAGCCGACGCTGAGCACCTGCGGGTCGGGCAGCGCCGAGGCCAGCTCGGCGAGCTTCGTCGCGCACGCGGACTCGTTGGCCACGCCGAGGGGGTTCTTCACGGCGGTCCAGCAGGTGGGGTCGAGCTCGCGGTCGGCCTGGACGTGGTAGCGCCCGTCGACGAAGAGCCACGCCCGGTCATGCGAGACCAGGGCATCGCCGAGGCTGCCGGTGAAGCCCGAGAGCCACACGCGCCCGCTCTCCGCCTCCGGAACATACTCGCTCAGGTAAGCGTCGGTGCCCCGCACCACCAGCGCGTCGACGCCCTTCGCGCGCATCGCCGCGCGCACCCGCTCCAACCGCCCAGCCATCTCCGAGGTGCTCATCGCCGGGGACGTTAGCACCGTCGACCCCGACGGATTCAGAGACCCGCGGAGGCCCCCATGCGTCTGCACCGGGGCGGCGGCCGACCTCCGACCGCCGTCACCGTAGAGGAGCACTGAAGCCGATGTTGTTCAGCCGGGTTCGTTCGTTCGTCGTCGCAGCGGTCGTCACGGCGCTGATGGCGCCCGCCCTCGCGGGAGCGCAGCCCACCACGCCGCCCGCCACCACGCAGCCCCCCGCCACGCCACGCGACCAGACCTTCACCTTCGGCGACCAGCTCGTGCAGTCGTCGCTCCGACGCCCGGACGGGACCACCGCCCGAGGGAGGGTGCTGCGGTCGGGTCCGTCGCTGATCAGGCACCGGGCGCACTTCGTCCCGGAGATGCTCCGCTCGGTCGAGCGGCTGTAGAACCCTACTGCCCCTCGAAGGGGTTCGATCGGTCGATGTTGGGGTGCCGCGGGTCGTTCGTCGGCCTCGGCGTGGGCGTCGGCGCAACGGTCGGCGTGGGCGTGGGCGTGGGCGTAGGCGCAACGGTCGGCGTAGGCGTAGGCGTAGGCAGCGGGTGGGCGCGCGGTCGGCCGCCGGGCTCGGAGAGGGCCGTGAGGCGCCGGTCGAGGCTCACGTCGCGATCGGCGGTGAGCACCTCGGTGATGGTCGCGTAGCCGGGCGCGGTGATCTGGAGCTGGTAGCGGTGACCGTCGTTGGGGCGCATCACCTCCGCGCGCCCTGAGCCGAGGTTCTCCCCGTCGAGGGTGATCACCCCGACCGGCGGCTCGACCCGTATCGAGAACACCACCGAGCGCTGCGACGGAGGAGTCGGCGGGGGGTCGGGCTGCGGCGGAGGAGGCGTCACCACCTGGGGCGACGGCTCGGGGCGAGGGGAGGAGCGCATCCGCGACACGGCGAATCCCCCTCCCCCAAGCGCCAGAAGCGCGACGACCGCGAGGCCGACGCGCATCGGCGTCCCTCCGCCGTCGCTCGCCGCGCGCTCGACCGGGAAGGGCGTGTCGATGCTCGAGCTCTCAGGGCGGCTCCCTTGGATCACCGTCGGAGCGGCGGGCACCCCCGCCGGAGCGCCGGGGTCGGGGCTGCGGTTGCCGACGGTGATGCTGCCCGCCCTCGCGGACCCTTCGGGGCCAGGCTGCACCGGGCGGCTGGAGAGCGGGGCGCGGTGGGCGGACAGCGCCTCGCGCAGCGCGTGGATGGTCGGGAAGCGGTCTTCGGGCTTGCGAGCGAGGGTGCGCATCACTGTCGCGGCGAGCGCGGGGTCGAGGTCGGGGCGGAGCTCGGTGATGGGCCTCGCGTCCTGCGTGGCCTTGGCCACGATGAACTGGTTGATGGTCGTCGCCTCGAAGGGGTACGAGCCGGTGAGGGCCTCGTAGAGGGTGACGCCCACGGCGTACTGGTCGGCCGCGCCGGTGGCGTTCTTGGACGACATGATCTGCTCGGGCGCCATGTACGCGGGCGTGCCGAGGGCCATGTTGGCGGTCGTGAGCTGGGGGCTGTCCTCGTTGGACTGGCGCTTGGCGATGCCGAAGTCGACCACCTTCGGGATGGGCTCGCCGCCGTCCGCATCGCTCTGGAGGAAGATGTTGTCGGGCTTGATGTCGCGGTGGATGATCCCCCGCTCGTGGGCCATCGCGAGGGCGCGGAGCACGGGCTCCATGATGGCCACCACGCGCGCCGGGGAGAGGGGGCCCTCGCGCTCCATGTACGCGTCGAGCGACTCGCCCTGGAGGTACTCCATCACCATGTAAGGCCGGTCGCCGTCGACGCCGTAGTCGGAGATCTCGACGATGTTCTTGTGGTGCAGCTCGGCGGCGCTCTTGGCCTCCTGGAGGAAGCGCCCGGCGAACTGCTCGCTGGTCGCCATGTCGGGCTTGAGCACCTTGATGGCGACGATGCGGCCCAGCACCCGGTGCTTCGCCTGGAACACCGCCCCCATGCCGCCCTCGCCCAGCAGCGAGATGATCTCATAGCGCCCGCCCACGACGTCGCCGGGCGAGAGTCCCAGCCTGGCGGCCGTCGAGGGCCTTGTCTCCGCTTCGCTCGTCATCACTCCCTTAAGGTTCACCGGAACCGGTCTTCGGCGCGGGAGTGTACGACAGTCGACCCCGCGGAGGTACGAAGCGCCGCCGCCGCCCCCTCCACCGCATCGCGCCCTCGTGGCATCGTCGCCCTCGCGTCACCCCGCCCCCCCCCAGAGGCCCACCCATGCGCCGGTCGCTCATCCCCCGCCTCGCCGCCTCGACGGCCCTCGCGCTAGGCTGCGCGGCGCCCGCGGGGTTCTCCACCCCCGACGCAGGCGCCCGCAGGGACTCCGCCGCCGCCCTCGACGGCGCCACCGCGTGCGGCACCTGCTCGGGCCGCAGCCACACCCCCTGCAACGCCGACGGATCGCCGGGCGCCGCCGTCGCCTGCGAGGTCACCTGCGTCGCGGGTCACGGCTGCGTCACCTGCGTGCCCGGTCAGACCGTCTGCGTGGGCAACGACGTACACCGCTGCGGCGACGACGGGCGCCCCCTCGCGGCCTCCCTGGAGACCTGCGACGTCGCCAACGCCATGCTCTGCCGCCAGGGCGCCTGCACCCCCGCCTGCCGCGTCGCCGAGAACCAGCCCTCCAACGTCGGCTGCGAGTTCTGGGCCGTGGACCTCGACCAGCAGGACGCCCTCAACGACCCCGCCAGCGCCCCGTGGGGCCTCGCCCTCTCCAACGTGGGCGAGTCGCCCGCGCGGGTGACCGTCGAGATCAACACCGCGCCCGTGGGGCAGCCCGTGCAGCTCATGACCGTCATCGAGGTCGTGGTGAGCCCCGGCAGCCTGCGCGCCGTGGGCCTTCCCCCCCGCGAGCTCGACTGCGGCGCCCGCCCCAACGACTACGCCTCGCCGGGCACCTGCCTCTCGTCCAACGCCTTCCGCGTGCGGTCGACCTCGCCCGTCATCGTCTACCAGTTCAACACCTTCGCGAACTCCTTCTCCAACGACGCGTCGCTGCTGCTCCCGGCGACCTCCCTCGGCCGCCACTACCGCGCCCTCGGCTGGCCAGCCGGTCACCCCGTGGCCGTGCTCGGTCCCATCGTCGACCGCGCCTACGTCACCATCGTGGGCGTGCGCCCCAACACCCGCGTCACCGTGCGCCCCACCTGGCGCATCCGCGGCAACCCCCCGGTCATGGCCGCCGGGCCGGGCGGTGAGATCGTCGCCACCCTCGGCCCCTTCGACGTGCTCAACCTCGAGACCGACAACGCCACCCTGCAGGAGGACCTCCGCACCGCCACCGACCTCAGCGGCACCTCGATCGTCGCCACCGAGCCCGTGTCGGTCTTCTCGGGCGTCGAGTCGGCCAGCGCCCCCGGCGGCGTGATCGATCTCCCTACGCCCCCGGGATGGGAGTCGGGCCAGAACTGCTGCCTCGACCACCTCGAGGAGCAGATGTTCCCGCTGGAGTCGATCGGCACCCGCTACGTGATTCCCCGCAGCCCCGTGCGCTCCACCACGGGCTACCGCGAGCCCGACATCCTCCGCTTCGTCGGCGCCGCCGAGCCCGCCACCGTCACCACCAACCTCCCCGCCCCCTTCGACTCCTTCACCCTCCGCCCCGGCGAGGTGCGCACCACCTGGACCCGCGACAACGCCATCGTCTCCTCCGACCGCCCCGTCATCGTCGGGCAGATCCTCGTCAGCAACCAGCGCGTCGACGGCCAGTACCTCGGTGACCCCTCGCTCACCGTCTTCCCCCCGGTCGACCAGTTTCGCTCGGACTACATCATCCTCACCCCGGGCTCGTGGACCCAGAGCTGGGGCGTCGTCGTCGCCGAGCCGGGCGCCCCCGTCACCCTCGACGGCGCGGCCCCCACCAACTGCATCACCGAGCCCGCGGGCACCCTCGCCGGCGTCGCCTACGAGACCCGGCGCTGCCCGCTCTCCGTGGGCGTCCACCGCCTCGCGGGCGAGCGCCCCTTCGGCGTCGTCGTCTACGGCTACGGCAGCGCGGGCTCCTACGCCTTCGTGGGCGGCGCCGACGTGCGGCGCATCTACGACCCGCCGGGCTGAGATGGTCTCAGAAACCCCCGCAGAGCGGACCGCAGGTCTCGGCGCAGGTGCCGCACGCGCACTCCGCCACGGCCCCGAAGCGCGGGTTGGAGAGGCAGGTCTCGTTGGGCGCGAGGACGCACTGCAGGCACGCCGGGTCGGACGCGCACGCACTGGCCTGCTCGGGGCACTCGGCGAACGCGCACTGCTGGCACGCGGAGCTGACCCCCCCGCCTGCGTCGCGCGGCGGCGGCGTGGCGGTGCACTGCCCGGAGGTCCACGCCCAGGGGGCGTCGCCGCAGGACCCGCCGATGGGGCCCGAGGACATGCCCCGCCAGCAGCGACCCCCGCACCAGCCGCACGTCGAGCGGCCCGTGCAGTCGGAGCAGCTGGTCGCGCTGATGCACTCGTCGGCGGGCGCGCCGCTGTCCCTCGGCGGAGTGCCGGCGTCGGAGGGGGTCAGCACGCACGAGGCGTAGGCGTTGTACTGCCCCATGCACGCCGGGAAGGGGAACACCGTCGACGCCGAGCAGCTGGGCGTCGCCGTGCGCGTGCAGGCGTAGAGCGCGTTGGCGCTGGCCGCGCAGGCATCGGGCGTCGACTCGATCGAGCGGGCGCAGGTCGTCATGCAGGAGGTGAGGCCCGAGCCCGAGCAGCTGGGCTCGCCCGCGAGCGGCGCGCAGAGCTGGGCGCAGGTGAACGAGAGCGTCCCCGCGGTGGTGCCGCCGGTGTCGCGGACGGGGTTGGCGCCGCTGTCGCCGGTGGACGTGGTGAGGCCGCCGCCGCCCCTCGCGCTGCAGGCCACGAGCGCGGCCGCGAAGACGAGCACGCTGGGGCGGAGACGCGGGCGAAGCGGGGAGAGTGTGGAGTGCATCGGGTTGTGCTCCGGGGGGGGGTACGCGGCGATGGGCGGGCGTAACCCGGGCGTCGGGGCGTCGCAAGGGCGCGCCGGGACGGAGGTCATCGCCGTCGTCGGCGCCCCGGATGGGGGGAAGTGGGGCCCCGCCGCGACGATCAGACGCTGTGATAGACAGAGGCCCGTGGCTCTCCACGCAGGCCATCCATTGGGCGTCGCGCTCATCGCAGCCCTGCTGTGCGCGGCGCTGGGGTGCGTCACCGACGAGTGGCACGTCCCCACCGACGCCTGCGCGCGCTGTGACGCCGACGAGGCCGCGGTCGGGGATGTGTCAGACGCTGTGGCCCCCGATGCGGGCGAGCCGACCTCCTGCGCGGGACAACCCCTGCGCGCGCTCGCGGTCAGCCACGGGCACTACGCGTGCGCCCTGCGCTGCGACGGCAGCGTGTGGTGCTGGGGCTCCAACGACCACGGACAGCTCGGCGACGGGACCACCGAGGCGCGGGCGACCCCCGTGCAGGTGCGCGGCCTCGGCGGCCCGGCCACGGCGATCGGAGCGGGCTACCAGCACGCGTGCGCCGTCGTGCGCGGAGAGGCCCGCTGCTGGGGGCAGAACCTCTACGGCGAGCTCGGTGACGGCACCCACGAGCAGCGCGTCGAGCCCGCGACGGTCCAAGGGATCGACGGCGCGGTCGTCGCGGTCGCTGGGGGCGAGCATCACACCTGCGCGATCGTCGAGGGCGGCGCGATGCGCTGCTGGGGGTCCAACATGTTTGGCGGCGTAGGGGACGGCACCAACGTCGACCGCACCACACCCCGCGTCGTGGCCGCCTTGAGGGACAGCGTCGACGCGATGGTCCTCGGCCAGTTCAGCACCTGCGCGCGAACCCTCGCGGGCGAGCTGCGCTGCTGGGGGCTCAACGCCTTCGGCGTCCTCGGCGACGGGACCACGAGCAACCGGAACACCCCCCTGTCCCTCGTGCTGTCCGAGCCCGTGAGCGCGGTCGCCCTGCTCGCCAACCACGTCTGCGCGACGCTCGAATCCGGCGCCGTGTGGTGCTGGGGCTACAACATCGACGGCGCCGTGGGCGACCGCTCGACCGCGACTCGGCTGCGGCCCGTGGCGGTCAGCGGCCTCGAAGCCAGCGCGGCCTCGGTCGCCGTCGGCGGGCGCCATAGCTGCGTCGCGACCGGGGACGGCGCCGTGCGCTGCTGGGGCGGCAACGAGCGTGGACAGCTCGGCGACGGGAGCACCACGCGCCGCCTCTCCCCCGTGGAGGTCGTCGACCTCGGCGGCCCCGCGGCGATCGTGGGCGCCAGCGAGGCGAGCACCTGCGCCGGGCTGCGCGACGGCCTCGTGCGCTGCTGGGGCGCGAACGAATCTGGGCAGCTCGGAGACGGGTCCACCGTCGACGCCGTCACCCCCGTGACGGTGCGGCTCCCTCCCTAGAACCGAGCGCCTCGTCGCGATACCGTCGCAGGGTCAACCGATGCGCGTCGCTTCCCTCGCCCGGTGCCTCGTCTTGGGCGTCGCCATCGCGTGGGCCGCTCCGGCCTCCGCGCAGGATGGCACCGACGCGGCGCGGCGCGCCCTCATCGCCGACGCCGCGGCGGCCTCGCAGGCAGGAGACCACGCCCGCGCCATCGAGCTCGCGGCGCGGGCCGCGGCGCTCCGGGCCACCCCCTCGCTGCGCTACTTCCTCGCCCGCGAGCACCTCGCGGTCGGACACCCCGTCGAGGCCCTCGCGCTCGCAGGCGAGTGCGCCTCGGGCGCCCGCGCTGACCGCGAGGTCCACAACCGCGAGGCGCTCGTCGCCCGATGTGAAGCCGTCGCCGCGGAGGCCGAGCGCGGCGTCGCGCGGCTCACGGTGCAGGTCCCGACGCCTGCGCCCGAGGGGCTGCGGGTGACCGTCGACGGGAGCGTGCTCGCGCCTCCGCTGTACGCCGTCGCCGTCCCCGTCGTCCCTGGTCCGATCGAGGTGACCGCGTCAGCGCCCGGGCGCGACCCCTTCCGCGCGACGATCACCCTCGCCGCGGGGGCCCGCGAGAGCCTCGCGGTGACCCTCGCGGAGCCGCCGTCACCACCGCCGCCTCCGACGCCCCCGACGCCGGAGGCGATCGTCGCGGCGTCGCTCCCCACCCCGCCGCAGCAGCCGCCTCGGACGCCGGGCGGCGCGGGCGCGGGCCCGTGGGTCCTCGTCGGCGTCGGAGCGGTCGGGCTCGTCGTCGGCGGGGTGTTCGGCGCCGTCTCGATCGACGCGCACGACGCGCGAGACGCCGCCTGTCCGTCGGCGACGCGCTGCGACGGCGACTCGGCGGAGCGCCTCGACGCGCGCTACCGCGACGCGGCGCTCGGGGCCAACGTGGCGTTCGTGGTGGGGGGCGTCTCCCTCGCCGCGGGGCTGACGTGGTGGCTCGTCGCCCGCACTCGCTCGCGCAGGCCTCTCGCCTCGCTCTCCCCCTCGGGCGTCGTGCTGCGGTGGTAGGACCTCAGTGCTTCGTGACCGTCACCGACGCGCCCGGCGCGAGGTTGAGCCGCAGCGCGCCCCCGCGGCGCTCGATCAGGGTGACGCCGTCGACGCCGACGCGCTCGAGGTCCTTGCGCACGCGGCATACGAGGGTGTTGATCTCGGTGCGGCCCGAGTCGGCGCCGGGCCAGAGCCGCTCGGCGACCGTCGCGTCGGGGATCATCTCCCCGACTCGCAGCGGCGGCGGCGGCTGCATCAGCAGCGCGACGAGCTCGCAGCGCTTCTCCGCCAGCCACACCGAGCGGCCCCGCGTGCCCGTCGTGACGACGAGCTGACCGCCGCGCGGCAGGATCGTGAGGGCGACCCCCGAGGCGGGCTCCTCGAGCGGCGGGACCCCAGTGGGCTTGGAGGGGTCCGCGGGCAGCGCCACGACGCGGAGGGACGCGCCGTGTAACGCCACCCGATCGCCGCTGCGCAGCGGCGTGAGGTCGCCCACGTCCAGCGGCCGCCCGACGTCGATGCCGGGCACCAGCGCTTCGAGCACGAGGCCCGCGCTGACGGGGTGCAGCGCCATCGCCCGCGGGGGCCACCCCTCGACGACGAGGTCGTCCTCGGGGCCGCCGCCGACGGAGACGACCGAGGCGCCGACGCGCATGAGCACCCCCGCGGCGCGCTCGACGAACCACAGCAGGCTCGGCACCTCGTCCGCGAGGGCCTCGCTGCGCAGCGTGAAGCGGTGCTCGGCGACCTCGACGACGTCGCCCTCGCGCAGCGTGCAGGGCTCGTCGCGGGAAGCGCCGTTCACGCCGACCCCCCTGCGCCCCATGGGGATCACCTCGACCCCGTCCTCGACGACGCGAAAGAGCGCGTGGTGCCGGCTCACGGCCTCGTGGGTGAGCACGACGTCGCAGTCAGGGCTGCGCCCGACGAGCACGCTACCGCCGTGCAGGGGCACCCGCGTCTCGGTCGTCTCCAGCCACCAGCGCAGCCGCTTCACGAGGGGCCTCTGCGCATCGCCCTACTCGATCTCGATCTCGCCGTCCGCGGTCGCTCCGTGCCTGGCGCCGACCGGTCGTACGGCGCGACGGGGCGCAGCCGCTCTGCGTGCGACGGGGGCGCGCTCCACGGACGGTGACTGCGCGCTCGCGGTGAGGACCCCGAGGGCGCGCTCGACGCCGGCGTCGGCCGTCGCGGACGGCTGCAGGGGCGCGGTCGCAGGGACCGCGGGCGGCGACCGATGCTCGTCCGTCGGGGGGCGAGCGGCCCTCACGCGCAGAGCCCCCGCGGACGCGAGGGCGACGCAGCCCACGCCGAGCGCGCCCAGCGCCCAGCGCCGCAAGGTGCTTTGCGCCGTGGCGTGGGGCGGCGGCGTGGGTGAGCGCGCCGCGTGCCAGGCCCGCTGGGCACCATCGAGGTTCACCTCGAGGTCGGCGAGGAGCGCTGCGGCGTCGCGGTGGCGGTCCTTCGGCATGAGCGCCAGGGCCCGCTCGAGGACCGCTTCCCACGGGCCGACGTCGACGTCGAAGGTGCGCGGCGTGGGGCGCTCCCGCGCGGTGATGCGCGCGTAGAGGTCGATGCTCGTCTCGCCGCGGTACGCGCGCTGCCCGGCCAGCACCTCGACGAGGAGCAGGGCGAGCGCGTGCACGTCGGTCCACGGGCCCGTGCGCAGCCGACCGACCTGCTCGGGCGCGGCGTGAGAGAGCGAGAACGACGCTCGCTCGTCGCCGGTGAAGCTGTTGCCGTCGGTGCCACGCTCCTCGGGCGCGAAGGCCTTGGCGAGGCCGAAATCCAGCACCCGCGCCGAGACCTCTCCGTGCCGCGTCGGCGCGACCATCACGTTGGCGGGCTTCAGGTCGCGGTGCACGACCCCCGCCTCGTGGGCGCTCGCGATGGCGTCGAACACCGGGCGCAGCAGCGCGAGGCTCTCCCTCGGCGAGCGCGGCCCGGCGTCGGGTGCGCGGAGCGTGGCGTCGAGCGTCGCGCCCTCGATCCACTCGAGCACCGTGTACGGGTGCGCGCGCCCTTCCACCGTCGTGACGCCGACGTCGTGGACCCGCACGATCGCCGGGTGGTGCAGCCCCGCGACGGTGAGCGCCTCGGCCTCGAAGGCCTCGACGAAGCGCGCTCGCGCGGCGCCCTCGTAGACCTCGGGCACCGCGAGGACCTTCACCGCGACCGGGCGGCGCAGCGCGAGGTGCGTCCCCCGGTACACCGCGCCGTAGCCTCCGCGCGCGACGAAGGCGTCGAGGGTGAAGCGCCCGTCCAGCGTGGTGCCGCTCAGTCGCTCGATCGCGTCGTCTGCCATGACCGCGCGGGAATCCTAGCAGCGGCGGCGACATCGCCGAGGGGCGATTTCACCCCGATTACATCCATGGACTCCCTGAGATCAGGCTGATACCCGGAAGAAATCGTCTGGATCGAGCGCCGTCGGCGGCGACGGTGAGAGTGATGCCTGACGTCATGGAGGTCGCGTAGATGCCTGTCCGAACGAGCCGAGTGAAGAGGTCCGATTCTCCCCCGCGAGGGGTCAGGGCGCTGCGGGTACACGCGTTCGCGCTGGCGGCGACCGCCGCGATGCTGGCGCCGTCCGCTGCGGAGGCGCAGGTGGTCTCGCGCTTCTCGCTGCGCGGCGAGCTCGGCGCGGGGCTGATGATCTCGAGCCTGCAGCGCTCGGCGCTCGCGCTCGACTCGGCGCACGTCCAGGCGACCGGGCGCATCGGGTTCAACGTCGTCGACTGGCTGTCGATCCAGCTCTCGGTGAACAACGGCTTCTTCCTCGCGGGGCAGGACCAGGCGACCGGGCGGACGCTCGCGCTCCAGGGCGGCCTCCGGATCGAGCCGATGATCGGCACCGTGGGGAGGCTGTGGGCGGACGTGAACGGCGGCTACGTCGCGACCGGGACGCAGCGGCGCCCGGGCCTCGACGTGGGCCTCGGGTTCGAGTTCCAGGCGGCGCGCTGGCTCGGGATCGGGCCCTACGCTCGCTATCACCTGGTGTTTCACGACAGCGCGGTGAACGCCCCGAGCGAGGCGGCGTACGTCGCCTTCGGGCTCTCGTTCACCCTGCGAGTGCCGCAGGATGAGCCGATCCTCGACCGCGACCGCGACGGCGTGCTCGACCCCGACGACCAGTGCGTGGACGTCCCCCAGGGCGCGACGCCAGACCCCGCGCGCCGCGGCTGTCCGCGGCCCGATCGCGACGGCGACGGGGTCTTCGACGACGAGGACCAGTGCGTGGACGTCCCGCAGGGCGCGACGCCGGACCCCGCGCGCCGCGGATGCCCGCGTCCCGACGCCGACGGCGATGGGGTCTTCGACGACGAGGACCGCTGCGTCACCACGCCGATGGGCGCGAGCCCCGACCCCGACCCGGCGCGCCGCGGCTGCCCCGACGGCGACGACGACAACGATGGCGTGCTCAACAGCCGCGACCAGTGCCGCACCGAGCACCAGACCTCCAACCCCGACCCCGACCGCGTGGGCTGCCCCGAGCGCGACACGGACGGAGACCGCATCCCCGACCGCCTCGACCGCTGCCCGAGCGAGCCCGGGATGCCGAACACCGAGAACCCCGCGCGGCACGGCTGCCCGGGCCTCGTGGTGGTCACCAACCGGGTGATCCGCATCACGCAGCCGGTGTACTTCGCGACCGCGGCGGACGCGATCCTCCCGACCTCGTTCCCGGTGCTGGAGGCCGTCCGCATGACGATCCAGGCGACGCCCGATCTGCGCCGGGTGTCCATCGAGGGCCACACCGACGACGTGAACGACGACGCGTCGAACCTGGACCTCTCGAACCGCCGCGCCGCGAGCGTGATGCGCTACCTCGTCGAGCACGGCATCGACGCCGGGCGCCTCGAGGCGCATGGCTTCGGCGAGGCCCGCCCGATCCAGCCGACCACGGACTCGCGCGGCCGTGCGCTGCGCCGCCGGGCCCTGGATGCTGCCCGCCAGGCCAACCGCCGCGTGGAGTTCCGCATCGTGGACCCTGCGCCTCCTGCGGACGAGGCGCCGAGCGCGCCGACGCCGCCCGCGCCGCCCCCTCCCCCGTCGCGCCGCCACTGACAGGACGAACCCGGTGAAGCCCCATCTCTCTCACGGAGCCCGACGCATGGAATCCCTGCGGTACCGTATCGGATCACGAACCCTCTTCTCCGCGGCCGCGTGCGCCCTCCTGCTGCAGTCCGCGGGCTGTGACGTGGGTCGCAGCATCCTCGTTCCGATCAGCAACGCGAGCGCGACGGACGTCCCTGCGACGGACGTCCCTGCGACGGACGTCCCTGCGACGGACGCGCCGCTCGCCGACGTGACCATGAGCGACGGCGGCATGGACGTCCCTGCGACGGACGTCCCTGCGATGGACGTCCCCGCGACGGACGCGCCCACGACGGACGTCCCCGCGACGGACGTCCCCGCGACGGACGTCCCCGCGACGGACGTCCCCACGACGGACGTCCCCACGACGGACGTCCCTGCGACCGGCACGTGCAGCTCGGTGTTCGCGACGGGCTTCCCGATGTGCAGCGGGCAGCCGTCCTTCTGGCCGTGCATCACGGCCCTCCGGTCGCAGCTCGCGGGCGCCGAGCTCACGCGCTTCAACGCGCTCGCGACCTGCGTCGAGGCGGCCTGCGGGACCAACGCGACGGAGATGTGTGCCTCCTCGCACTGCTACGAGGAGGTCACCTCGTGCCACCCGATCTGCGCGCTCGCTGCCTCGTGCGGCTTCTCCACGTGCACCGGCATGAGCTGCGCGGCGTCCTTCAACCGCTGCGGGATGCTCGTCTCCGGCGCGGAGGCGACCCGCTTCGCGGCGGTGCGCACGTGCCTGGAGCGGGTCTGCGGGGCCAGCCTCGACCCGACCTGCGTCCATTCGCCGAGCACCGAGGCCGCCTGCGCGGCGGAGATCTCGACCTGTGGACTGATGGCCATGCCCGTGGACGGCGGCGTGCCTCCCGCGGACGTGCCGCTCCCCAGCGACGCGCCCGCGATGTGCGCTGCGGGTCAGTCGCTGTGCGGCGGTGCCTGCGTGAGCCTCCTGAGCAGCGCGGCGCACTGCGGCGTGTGCAACGCGGCCTGCCCGGCGATGACCGCGTGCGTGAGCGGCACCTGCGTCGGCACGGGCACCTGCTCGGCGCCGCAGACCCAGTGCGGTTCGTCGTGTGTGAGCCTCCAGACCAACCCCGCGCACTGCGGCTCCTGCGACCACGCGTGCACCACCGGGCAGACCTGCGTGAACGGGGCCTGCGTCGGCACCGGCGACCTCCGCTTCACCCTCACCTGGGACCGTCCCAGTGACGTGGACCTCCACGTCACGCCCCCGTGCGGGATGAACATCTTCTACAGCCGGGCGAACATGCTCATCTGCGGCGGCACCCTCGACCGCGACGACACGAGCGGGCTGGGGCCCGAGAACGTCTTCTTCGGCTCCACCGCGCAGCGCGGCGAGTACCTCCTCTGCGTGATCCCGTACCGGATCGACGCCCCGACGACGGCGACGCTGCGCGTTTTTGAGGGTGCCGTCCTGAGGCAGAGCTTCACGCGGATGTTCGCGGCCTCGATGATGGTCAGCGAGTGCTCGCGCTCCTCACCCTACTTCGTCGGCGCGTACACCTACTGAGCGACGCCTCCCTCCCTCGCGCGGCGCCGCCACCCCCGCCGCCACCCCGCCGCCACTGGCGGCGGAGCCCGCGACCGCTCCCATCGCCCCGTATACAAGCCTCTTTCGAACGCTCCCTCCGCTGGCACGCGCCGTGGTGAAGGCCCCCGCCGGAGGAAGCGCCATTGTTAGCCACCACGCACGCCAGCACGCTCATCGGCCTCGACTCGCACCCGGTGCAGGTCGAGGTCGACATCGCCCGGGGACTGCCCGCCTTCGACCTCGTCGGGCTCGCGGAGGTGGCCGTGCGGGAGTCCCGCACCCGCGTCCGCGCCGCCATGGAGCAGGCGGGCTACCTCTTTCCGCTGCGGAGGGTGACGGTCAACCTCGCGCCCGCGGACGTGAAGAAGGCAGGGACGGGCTTCGACCTCGCCATCGCCATCGCCACCCTCGCGGCCGCGGGCGAGTGCCCCGCCGCGGGGCTCGACAGCTGGCTGATGCTCGGGGAGCTGTCCCTCACCGGCAGCGTGCGCCCTGTCAGGGGAATACTCCCCCAGGTACTCGCGGCGAGGGACCGGGGGATGCGGGGGGCGATCGTTCCGCTGGAGAACGGGGCCGAGGCGGCGGTGGTGGAGGGCATCGAGGTGCGCGGCGCGGAGACCCTCCGAGGGGTGTGCGAGTTTCTCTGCGGCCGGGACGAGCTCCCCCTCATCGAGCGCACCCGGGTGGTGGACCTCGCCACCGGGGACGCGCTGGAGGTGCTCGACCTGCTGGACGTGCGGGGGCAGTCGCACGCCAAGCGGGCCCTGGAGATCGCCGCGGCGGGTGGGCACAACGTGCTGCTGATGGGCCCGCCCGGAGGGGGGAAGACCATGCTGGCGAGGGCGCTCCCGGCGCTGCTTCCTCCGCTCACCTTCCGGGAGGCCATGGAGGTGACCGCCGTGCACTCCGTCGCCGGAACACTACGCCCCGGGGTGTCCCTCCTGAGGGACCGGCCCTTCCGAGCGCCGCACCACACGGCCAGCGCGGCGGGGCTCGCGGGCGGGGGTGATCCTCCGAGGCCGGGGGAGATCGCCCTCGCGCACAACGGGGTGCTCTTCCTCGACGAGCTGCCGGAGTTTCCGAGGGAGAGCCTGGAGGCCCTTCGGGAGCCGCTGGAGGAGGGGCACATCACCATCGTGAGGGCGCGCTCGCGGGCGAGGTACCCCGCGAGGTTCACCCTTGTGGCGGCGATGAACCCCTGCCCCTGCGGCTACGCGGGCGACCCGTCGGACCGCTGCGACTGCTCCGAGGAGCGGGTGAAGCGCTACCGCGGTCGGGTGTCGGGCCCGCTGATGGACCGCATCGACCTGCTGGTTCCGCTGCCTCCGGTGAGGGCGGCGCAGCTGACCGAAGGGGCGGCGGGGCCGTCGAGCGCGGAGGTGCGGGAGCGCGTGGCGAGCGCGAGGTCGGTGGCGGTGGCGCGGAGCGGCGACTGCAACGCGAGGCTCAACGTGCGGCAGCTGCGGGAGGTGGCGGCGCTCGACGCGATGAGCACCAGGCTGCTCACCGACGCGAGCGACCGGCTGGGGCTGAGCGCGAGGGCGATCCATCGGGTGATGAAGCTGGCGAGGACCATCGCCGACCTCGACGGGAGCGAAGGCGTGGCGGGGCACCACCTCGCGGAGGCCATCGGGTATCGGGTGACCGGGGGCTGAGGCGGGCGCCGGTCACTCCCGCGTGGGCTTCGTCGACTCCTCGATCACCGCGGTGAGCACCTCGCCGACGGCGCGGTTCACCTGCCGGATGCTGCCGTACACGCCGGTGAGCACCGCGCCGTGGACGTCGTGCGCCACCCTCGCGACGCCCGCCACCGGGGGGATGGCCTCCAGCACCGCGAAGGTGCGATCGGCGGTCGTCCGGTGCACCCGCTCCACGGCGGTCGAGCCGTGCTCCACCACGTCTTGAAGCAGCGCGCGCAGCCCCTGGAGGCGCTTCTTGTCCGTCGGACTCATCGTGCCTCGCACCACTCGCGCAGCTGCGCGTAGACGTCCATCGAGCGGGGGATCGCCGCGTGGCTCAGCCCCGGAAACACCCTCACCCTCGAAGGGTCGAGCCCCTCGCCGAGGGAGCGCCAGCCCGTGGCGCTCGACACCGGGACCACCGCGTCGCCGAAGAGAGCGCGCACCCATCGGTCTTCGGACAGCGATCCCGCCACCAGGTGGTGCGTGATGCCCGGGAGCAGGGGCACCGGGTGCTGCGGGTCGCGCAGTCTCAGCTGCAGCCCGCGGCGGGCGCGGTCTTCGTGGCGGAGGTCGGCGTCACCGAGGTCTTTCAGGCCGTCGCTTCGGAGGTCGGCGACCTCGGCGATGAGCCGGGTGTACGGGTCGGGGATCGCCTTGAGCACCGCGCTCACGATGCGCCCGACGCGCTCCATGGGGGCGCCTCGGTGGGGCGTCCCGACGTAGAGCGCGCGGCGGACGAGCGGCAGCCACGGGGCGGCGGAGAGCGCGGCGGCGTGCGTGGCGGCGCGCACCACCAGGCCGCCCATGCTGTACCCGAGCAGGACGATCTCCTCGATGGGCGCCGGGTACTCCGACACCAGCGTCGTGAGCAGCGCCGAGAGCGCGGCGCCGTTGTCGGCGATGGGCAGGCCCGAGTTGTAGCGGACGTAGAGGGGCGTGAGCCCGAGGTCGGCGCGGAGGAGCGCCCCGTAGTCGCGGCCGTCGGGCATCGCGAAGATGGTCTCGTTGTTCATCAGCCCGTGGACGAGCACCACGACCCGCGACGTCGCGTCGGGGTAGGCGGCGGAGAGCGCGGCGGCGGTGGGAGCGACGGGCTCGCCGTGGAGGTAGAGGTCCATCGGCAGCGCGAGGCCGTTGTCGGTGCGGACGAGGTAGTCGCCGACCGCCCCGTTGAGGACGGCCAGCGCGAGGTCGAGCTTCTGTCCCATCGCAGGGACAGTGCTCTAGCACCATCAGGGGAGCGGCGGAGGGAGGGAGGGGTCTCAGCCGGAGAGAGGCTCAGGCCTGCTTCGGAGCGCGGAGGACCACGTCCTCGCCGTGCACGCCGCGCAGCAGGTCGAGGTCCTTGTTGGTGCCGAGGAGCAGGTCGATGTTCTTCGCGGTGAGGCTGTCGAAGATGGCCGCGCCGTGCTCGTCGGGGACCATCTCCTTGTACATCCGCGAGAGGGCCTCGAAGTCCTTGATGAAGCACGCGCCGCCGGCGCCGCGGCCCGACTTATGGATCGGGTTCATGTACGTCGGGCCGTTGTCGGGGTCGGCCGACATCGCCTGGCGGATGACGTCCCAGTTGACGTCGTGCTTGGCGACGAGGTCGTAGAAGAGGTTGATGAACACCACGCGCACGAAGCCGAGCGCGTTGCGCCCGTACTTGATGAACTCCGCCTCGCGCGACGAGCACACGATGGAGTAGTTGGCCTTGGGGAGCACCTTGAGCACCTCCTCGGCCGCGGCGTGGTAGTCGGCGTTGTTCACCGGGATGCCCACGATGTTGCGGGTGGGGTTCTCCGCGTCGTGCTTCGCCGTCGCCACCGACAGGAACTCCGGCGAGTGCATCACCTTCACGTCGGGGTACTGCTTCTGGATCGACTCGGTCGTGCCCGGGAGCAGCGTCGACTTGATGACCACCGTCTTGCCCTTGCCGACCAGCCCGATGGTGCCGCGCACGATGCTGTCGTCGAAGCCCTCCGGGGTGGTGGGCGTCGGCACCGCCACGAAGACGATGTCGCACTCCTTGATGAGCCCGGCGTTGCCCGTGTAGGGCTCCTCCTTGGCGAAGCGGGCCACCTGGTAGCCGCGGCGCTCGAAGTCGTCCGCGTAGGTCTTGCCGATCCAACCCTGGCCGATGAATCCGATGGTCTTCTGCGTAGTCATGGTGCGCGCGTACCTGTCCTGATGGTGTCTGGCGGGCGTTTCGTCAGAACGTTGCTGGTTCGACGGGAGGTGTATCCGATGTTCGCCCCGCGCGCAGCACCCCCCGCGAGGGGGGAGCGCGGGGGCGGCGTGCCTCAGTGGGCGACTTCGAGGTCCGCGGCGAGCGCGCGGTAGAAGTCGTCGCTGACCAGGTAGTAGGCCCAGAGCCGCTCTACCGGCTGGATGCCACGGCGCTCCTGGAAGAGCGCCAGGTCGTCAAGCTCGCCCGTGTACCACTCCCAGAGGAAGCGGGCGCGCAGCACGTCGAGCCGGGCCGCGCGGAGTCGGGAGATCACCTCCTCGACCTCGTACTCGTCGTACTCGTCGATCAGCCCCTGGGCCTCGTCGATGAGCTCTCCGATGTACGCGTAGCCCGCCGGCGTGATCTGGTAGCGCTGCTGCTTCTTGTCGGGCTCGATGTAGCCGGCCATGAAGAGGCCCTCGACCACGTCGTCGAGGGGAGAGAGCTCGCCGGGCATCACGAAGGGGATGACCATGCCGCCGTCTTCGGGCTTCAGGTCCATCTTCTTGAGCAGCCAGATGCCCGCGTAGTCGAGCATCTGCTCCCGGCTGAGCGGGGGGACTTGTTCATGGGACACGGTTCACCTCGCGATGTGCCACGACTCGGCCGCGAGGCGTACGCCGTGGTGAAACCAGGACTCGACGTCGCCCGTCGCATAGTAGAGCGGCGTCGCGGGGTCGACGCCCGCGGGCCTCGGCAGCGTCGCGCGGTGCGGGTTGCAGAGCGCCAGCACGACGGCCCGCTCGTCGCCGCGCAGCCTCGGCAGCCAGACGTCGAGGAAGGTCGAGAGCATCACGCTCACCGAGAGCTCGGGGGCGACCTCGTCGAGCACGAACTCCAGCTCGATGTCGTCGGGGAGCGCCTCGCCCGGGTCGGTGCAGTGCAGCGCCAGCACCAGCGCGTCTCGCACCACGACGGAGCCGTCGCGCCCGGCGAGCGTGAGGGCCTCGACCCGGCTGTGGCCGAAGCCGGTGTAGTCGCCGTCGGGCGCGTCGCGGTCGCCGTCGAGGCGCAGCATCTCCAGGGGCGCACGCCTCCGGAAGGGGAGCTGGGCGATCGACAGGACCATCGGGTGTCAGGCCGTCAGACGGATGGGAGCCGGGCGGTCGCCGCGACGGATGCCGAAGCGGGCGCCTCCCCGGAAGCCCCCGCGGGCGGGGAAGGAGCGCCCCGACCCGGAGGGCCTGCTGGGAGCGGACACCGAGGGCCTGGAGGGCCTGGCGGTCCTGATCTGGCTGACCCGGGTGGGGTGGGTGACGTAGGGGCGCGAGGTGTAGACGGGCACGTAGCCCGGGTGGAAGGCGCTGGAGAGCATCGAGCCCAGCATCATGCCCGACATGATCGAGAGCATCGGCGAGTGGTACGAGGCGTAGGCCCCGTGCCCCGTGGTCTGCATCTCCCCGGTGCCCTCGCCGGTGATGCGCCGGCGCATCGTGAAGATCTTCTCCCCCGCGTCGACGGCGCCGCTGGAGTTGCGGTCGAAGAAGCCCGTCACCTCCTGCGTGGTGGCGTCGAGGTCGGCCACGGCGATGCTGATCACCTCGCTGCCCTCGTAGATCTCGTTGACGCGGCGCTCGAGGTCTTCAGGCCCGTTGGCGGCGCGGTAGGCCTCGTTGATCCTGTCCCAGTCGATGGCGACGTTGGTGTTCTGCGTGGTGGCCCAGCGCTCGGTGCCGCCCCGCGAGCAGCCGCCTACCGCCACACCGGAGGTGAGCAGCGCAGCCAGTACAATCGTCATTCGTTGGCGCATGGGACCTCGCATCTCGATATGGGCGCCGCCTTTGCGGAGTCGATAGCCGCCGGTTCGTTACCCTGGTGATCTGTTCCCCGTGTGTAGGGGCAGAGCCCACCATAGCGCGTCGAGCCCCGGCAGGCCGCTCCCCGATGGGCTCTTACTCCCCCGACCGAGGGCGATCGTCCCAGCGAGGCGCCTCCAGCCTCCGTCGACCGTCCTTCGAGCGCGCCACCGAGGCAGGGTCCTCACCCGGCGACACCAGGCGGTCCCATAGCTGGCAGGTGACCTCCTTGTGGTGCTGGTCGAGGCCCTCGCAGTAGTTGGTCAGCTTGCACCGCCGCACCTCCGCGCCGCGGCCGAGCCGCACCTTGCGCCACCAGTCAGGGTCCGCGAGGCTCTGCCGCGCCGAGGCCACCACGTCGCAGTCGCCCCGCGCCAGCGCCGCCTCCGCCAGCCGGTAGCCGTTGATGCCCCCGGCGCCCACCACCGGCGTCGACAGCCCCGCCGCGGCGATGGCGTCCCTCACCACCCGAGAGAGCCCCAGGTTGCGCCCGAAGGGGCCGCGCTCGTCCGAGCACACCGTGGGCATGCACTCGTGGCCGCTCCTCCCCGTGTACGGATAGGCCGCCTGCCCCACCTTCGGGGGCTTCGCGTCCTCGAACTTCCCTCCCTTGGAGACCGAGATGAAGTCCATCCCCGCGGCCGCCAGAGAGGCGCCGAAATACGCCGCGTCGGAGGCCGTGCTCCCGCCGTCGATGGCCTCGTCGCCAAGGATGCGGCAGCCCACCACGAAGCCGTCGGAGACCCTCGCTCGCACCGCGGAGAATACCTCCTTCGGTAAGCGCAACCGGCCCTCCAGCGTACGGCCGTAGCCGTCGCCCCGGTCGTTGAGCGCCGACAGGAAGGACGCCATCGTGTACGCGTGGGCGTAGTGGAGCTCGACCCCGTCGAAGCCCGCCGCCTCGGCCCTCGCCGCGGCCTGCGCGAAGAGCCCCGGGAGCACCTCGGGGAGCGAGCGGATGTGAGGGAGGTGCAGGTCGGTCACCCGCTCTCGGTAGCCCCGGCGGAGGTCGTCGAGCTCTCGCGCCGTGAGCGCCTCGTCGAGATGCTCCTCGGGGAGCGCCGCCAGGGAGGCGCGCACCTGCTCGTCGGGCGCGATCAGCAGGGCCTCGTCGGAGAGGAGCGAGGCCAGGCGCCGACGGTGGCCCTCGTCGACCCGGAGGAAGCGCGCGAAGTACGCGGAGGGCTCAGGTCGGCGGCGGATGGTGAGGAAGTCGATGAGCTGGATGAACACCCGGGTGCGACCCGACGAGCGAGAGCGCACCGCGTCGACCAGCCGGCGCAGGCCGTCGACGTAGCGGTCGTGCCCGATGCGAAGCAGCGGCCCGCTGGGGACATCGCGGATGCCGGTGGCCTCCACCACAAGGGCCCCAGGCTCTCCGTCGGCGAAGCGCCCGTACCAGGCCAGCACCGCGTCGGTGACCTCGCCCTCCTCCGTCGCCCTCCACGGCACCATCGCCGGGACCCACGTCCTCGACGTGAGCGCGCACCCGCGCCCCAGCGGCACCGGGGAGAAGAGGCGCGAGCCCGCGGCCTCCTCGGCGCCGGGCCAGTCTTCGTCCGGGATGGGGTGCACCACGCGCAGCAGGTCGCTCACAGGGCGCGCATCGTAGCGTCGCGCTCCGCCGGCGCCCACCGCGGCAGACGGAGCAGCAGCCGAGCTCCCACCGGGGCGTCCTCGAAGGCCGCGCTCCCACCGTGCGCCCGGGCGATGCGCGCCACCAGCGCGAGGCCCACGCCGTGCCCGCGAACCCCTTCAGCCCGAGCGCCCGCCGAGCGGTAGAAGGCGTCAAACACCCTCTCCCGATCGCACGGCGCCACCCCGGGGCCCTCGTCGGTCACCTCCAGGGTCACCGCGTCGCCGTCGGCCCCCGCGCGCACCGTCACCGCCCCCGAGGGCGCGAACTTCAGCGCGTTGCCCACCACGTTCTCAAGCATCACCCGCAGGAGCAGCGCGTCGCCCCGGACGTGCAGCCCCTCGTCCACGGCGCTCCGCACCCGCTGACGACCGGCCGGGTCGAGCGCCGAGAGCACCTCCTCGACCACGTCGGAGAGCGACACCGCCTCGCGCGCCCCGCGCAGCGACTCGACCGGCGCCGCAAGGATCAAGAGCCGCTCGACCAGCGCGTTGAGCCCGCCGAGCGTGCGCAGCACCCGGTCCTGGGAGTCCCTTACCTCCTCGGGTAATGCTCCCTCGGCGGAGAGTTCGAGCTCGGCCTGCATGGTTCCGAGCGGGGTGCGCAGCTCGTGGGCCGCGTTGGCCGCGAAGCGACGCGACTGCGAGAGCGCCTCGTCGAGCCGGGAGAGCATCTCCCCGAGCGACGCCCGCAGCGCGTCGGTCTCCGCGTAGCCGTCGCCCCCTCCCGGCAGTGCGCGACCCGGGGCGTCGGCGTCCACCGCGGCGACCTCCTCCCTCAGCCGTTGCAGGGGCCGCGCGATGCGAGCCGACACAGCGCCGCTCAGGCCGAGGCCCGCGAGGCCCGCCATCAGCGCCGCCAGCAGCGCCGCGCCCAGCAAGAGCGAGCGCTGGGAGCGCGCCGCGGCGAGGTCGCTGGTCACCTCCACCGCGCCGGTAGGGAGCGTCACCCGGCACTGGCGCCACCCACGCTCGGTGGTGCGGCAGCCGTCGGCGGCGGAGGGCCGGAGCGACGCGTCGCCGCCCACGAAGGCACCCGCGCGGTAGAGGGCGATGCGCATCCCCGCGACGGCCACCTCGGCCTGCTCGTCGTCGGCGTGCCCCCTCGCCGTCGCCTCGTCCATCGTCGCAGGGACCTCCAGCCCCAGGGTCTGCGCCGCGCCCCGGAGGCGGTCGTCCTCGCGGTCGAGCAGGGAGGTCCAGGCGATGGCCGTGGTCAGCACCGCGGAGAGGAGCGCGGAGAGCACCGCCGTCGCCGCCATCGCCCGGGCCACCCTCCGGGCGAAGGTGCGCCCGCCGCTCACTCGCCGCTCCCCAGCGCGTACCCCTCGCCGCGCGCGGTGCGCAGCGTCGCCGCCCCGAGCTTGCGGCGCACCCTCGCGGTGAGCACGTCGAGGCTCGCGCTCGCCTGCAGGGAGTCGTCCCCCCACACCGCGTCGAGGATCTCCCCCCGCCTCGCCACCCTGCCCCCTCGCGTCGACAGGAACTCCACCAGCGCCCACTCCCTCGCCGTCAGCGGCACCTCCGCCCCGTCGACCACCGCCCGCCTCGCCGCGAAGTCGAGCGTCACCGCCCCCTGCCGCCATGTGCTGGACGCCGCCGCCGGGCCGCGACGGCCGAGCACCCTCACCCTCGCCCGCAGCTCGGCCAGCGCGAAGGGCTTGGCCAGGAAGTCGTCGGCCCCGGACTCCAGGCCCTCCACCCGGCGGGCCACCGCGCCCTGCGCCGTGAGCATCAAGATGGGCACCCGCTCGCCCTCGGCGCGGAGGGCGCGGCAGAGGTCCATGCCTGATCCGTCGGGGAGGCCGAGGTCGAGCACCACCACGTCGGGGGCGGAGTCGGCCAGCGCCGCGCGCGCCGCCGCGAGGGTGGCCGCGGCGGTGACCGCGTGGCCGTCGCGAGAGAGCGCGCGGGTCACCAGGTCACGGAGCTCGGCGTTGTCGTCGACCAGCAGAACCCGCACGGCAGAAGCTCCAGTAGAGCACAAGGGCCCTCCGAGGGATCAGTCGCCTTCCTCGTCCTCGATGGGGCTCGTCGCCGCGCCGAAGCGAAGGTAGAGCGCGGGCAGCACCAGCAGGTTGAGCGCCGTCGAGGTCACCAGCCCCCCGAGGATCACCACCGCCATCGGGTGCTCCACCTCGTGCCCCGGGCGCTGCCCGGCGACCACCAGCGGCAGGAGCGCCAGGGCCGTCGCCAGGGCGGTCATCAGCACCGGCGCGAGGCGCTCCTCGGAGCCTCGCAGCACCAGCGCTCGACCGAAGGGGACGCCCTCCTCCGTCGCCAGGTGGCGGTAGTGGCTCACCAGCATGATCCCGTTGCGCGCGGCGATGCCCAGCACCGTCACGAAGCCCACCAGCGAGCCCAGGGAGAGCACCCCGTCGCCGAGCAGCGCGCTCGCCACGCCGCCCACCAGCGCGAAGGGAAGCGTCGCGAAGGCCATCAGCGTCAGGCGCCACGAGCGGAAGTCCGCGTAGAGCACCATCAGCACACCGAGGATGGAGAGCAGCGCGTAGCCGAAGAGGCGGTTCTGCGCCTTCGCGCGAGCCTCGAACTCGCCCAGCACCTCGGGGTGGTAGCCCGCCGGGAAGGTCATCCCCGCCACCCTCGACTGCACGTCGCGGGCGACGCCTCCCAGGTCTCGGCCGCGCACGTTGCAGCTCACGTCGATGCGCCGCGACGCCCCCTCCCGCTGGATCACGTTGGGCGTCGGCTCCACCTGCACCGACGCCACGTCGCCCAGGCGCACCGTGCTCCCGGAGGGCGTCTCCAGCCGCAGGTCGCGCACCGCCGCGAGGTCGGCCCTCACCCGCTCCTCGCTCCAGACCATCACCTCCAGCACCCGCTGCTCTCGGTACACCTCGCCCACGCGCAGGCCCTGGAGCATCGTCGCCGCTGCCTGGCGAATACTCCCCGGGGTAAGCCCCACCCGCCCCGCGGCGGCCGCGTCGACGCGCACCGTCACCTGCGGCACCAGCACCTGCGCCTCCACCTTCAGGTCGCTCACGCCGGGGACGTCCCGGGACACCCTGGCGATCTCCGCGGCCAGCGTGCGGAGCGTGCCCAGCTCGGGGCCGTAGAGGCGCACCACGATCGAGCCGCTGGAGCCGGTGAGCACCTCCTTCACCCGCTCCTGCAGGTAGGTCTGAACGTCGCGGTAGAGCCCGGGGTAGCCGTCGACGGTCTCGCGGATGCGGGCCACCGTGGGGGCGTAGGGGACGCTGGGGTCGAGGGAGATCCAGAGCTCGGTGAAGTTGGGTCCCACCACCTCGTCGGCCACCTCGGCGCGGCCGATGTGGGAGCCGAAGTTGCGCACCCCGGGGATGGCCCGTAGCTCGCGAGAGACCCGGGCGGTGGTGCGGCGCATGGCGTCGAGGGAGGTCCCTGGCTGACCCACCCAGTGCATCAGGAAGTCGGTCTCCTGGAAGGTCGGGAGGAACCCTTCCCCAAGGAGCGGCACCGCGGCGGCCGTCGCCAGGAGCAGCGCCACCACGGTGGCCAGCGCCGCCCGGGGGCGGTCGACCACGGAGGGGAGGAGGCGCGCGTAGCGGGACCGCAGCCAGGTCACGAGAGGCGCCGGGCGGTGGTCGAGGTGCCTGGGGACCAGCAGCAGCGTGAGGGCGGGGGTGACCGTGAGGGCGACCACCATCGAGGCCGTGACGCCCAGCGCGTAGGCCACCGCCAGCGGCCGGAAGAACGCCCCCGCCAGGCCCTCCATCAGGAACACCGGGAGGAACACCAGCACCACCACGGCGGTGGCGTAGACCACGGCGCTGCGCACCTCCATCGAGGCGTCGAGCACCACCCGGAAGGCCGGTCGCGGCTGCGGGAGACGGCGGTTCTGCTGGAGCCTGCGGAGGATGTTCTCGACGTCGATGATGGCGTCGTCGACCACCTCGCCGAGGGCGATGGCGAGGCCCGCGAGGGTCATGGTGTCGAGGGTTCCTCCGCGGAGGCGGAGCGCGACGACGGCGGCGAGCAGCGACAGGGGGATGGCCGTCGCGGAGATGAGCGCCGTGCGCCACTCGTAGAGGAAGAGCCCGAGGATCAGCGCCACCAGGATGCACCCCCACAGCAGGGCCTGCTGGAGGTTGTCCATCGCGCGCTCGATGAAGGTCGCCGGGCGGAAGATCGTCGGGTCGACATGCACCCCGGCGAGCGCCGGGCGGAGCGCGACCAGGGCGGCCTCCACCTGGCGGGTGACCTCCAGGGTGTTGCCCGTGGGCTGCTTCTCGACGATCAGCAGCAGGCCAGGGCGGTCGTTGATGACCGCGTCGCCGATGGGCGGTCCGTGGTCCTCGACGACGGTGGTGACGTCGCCGAGGCGGGGCGCGTTGGGGCGCCCTCCGACGGGCACCATGGCGAGCTCGGCGGCGGTGCTGGCTGCCGTCTCCTGGCGCACCGCGAGGCGCTGGTTGGGCCCGTCGAGGAAGCCCCCGGCGCCGGGGGCGGTGGCCTCCTGCGCGGCGCGCACCACGTCGCCGAGGCGGACGCCCTGCGCCTGGAGGCGGGCCGGGTCGACGCGCACCTGGAGCTGCCGGTCGCGCTGCCCCCAGATGGCCACGTTGGCCACGCCGGGGACGGCCATGAGCCGCGGGCGCACGACCCAGCGCACCAGGTCGGTGAGCTCCATCTGGGAGAGGGTGTCGGACCAGACGCCGATCTTCATCGCGCGGCTCAGCGACGAGAGCGGAGGGAGGATCACCGGCGCTCGCGCGGCGGCCGGGAGCTGCGGGGCGGCGCGGGCGAGGCGCTCCTGCACGAGCTGGCGGGCGACGAGGAGGTCGGTGCCCTCGCTGAAGATGAGCAGCACGGACGAGAGGCCCAGCACGGATTTCGAGCGCAGGGTCTTGAGGCCGCTGACCCCGTGGAGGGCGCTCTCCAGGGGCACGGTCACGAAGCGCTCGACCTCCTCGGAGGAGAGCGCCGGTGCCTCGGTCTGCACCTCCACCCTCGGAGGCGCGAACTCGGGGAAGACGTCGAGCGGCGCGGTCTGCGCGGCGCGCACCCCCACGACCATGAAGACCACGGCGAGCGCGGCCACTACGACGCGGAGGCGGAGGGCGAGGGCGACGAGGGCGCGCATCGTCAGTGCCCCGCCCCGAACTCGGTGCCGTAGAGCTCGGCCGCGCCGACGGCGACGACGGAGGTTCCCGCGCGAGGGCCGCGGGAGAGCAGCGCGCGGTCGCCCTCGACGCGCAGCACCGCCACGCGCCTGCGGACGTACACCCCGGGGCCGGTGAGCTCGTAGACCCACTGGCCCCCGGAGACGTCGGTGATCACGGCGGACCACGGGACCGACAGCGCGGACTCCGGGGCGAGGCCCGGGATGGACACCCTTACCCGCTCTCCCTGGCGTAGCGCGGAGGCGCCGGGGGAGAGCGCGTAGAAGAGGTCGACGGTGGCCGCGACAGGATCGGCGGAGGGAGGCGCGACCACCGGGTCGGCGGGGGTTCCGGCGGAGGAGGAGGGCTCGCCGAGGCGGGCGACGCGGGCGGGGGCCTGCGCGTCGAGCGAGGCGAGGTCACCGGCGTACACCGGGACTCGCACCCACAGGGCATCGGCGGCGGCGACCTCGACGAGGCTCCCTCCCGCGGCGACCATCTGGCCCGGGGCGGCGAAGAGCTGGCGCACCACGCCCGCGCGAGGGGCGGTGACGGGCACGCGGACGTCCGAGTCGAGGGGAGCCCGGCGCAGCACGGCGAGGCGGGCCTCGGCGGCGCGCACCTCGGCGGCGGCGGTGTCTCGCTCGGCGCGGGCCTCCTCGGCGGCGCGCTCGCTCCCGGCGCGCTGGCGGGCGAGGAGCTCCGTGCGGGAGGCTCGCTGGGTGCTCGCGGCGAGGCGAGCGCGGGCGGCCTCCAGGGTGCGGACGCTCTGCGCCCGGACGTCCCGGTCGGCGGGAGCGAAGGGAGTGAGCCAGAGCAGGAGGGCGCCCTGGGCGACGGCGGTCCCCGGGCGGGGGAGGCCCGACGCCGGGGCGTGGACGGTGCCTGCGAGCGGCGCGGCGAGGGTGAGCGCGCGGCCCGGCGGGACGCTCACGTCCCCGGCGAAGGTGCGCACCTGGACGCCCGAGGCGGGGGCGACCTGGGCGGTGGTGATGCCGAGGCGCTCGACGGCCCGAGGGGTGAGCGTGACGGTGGTGAGCTCGGACTCCTTCACGGCGTGGGCGACGGTCGCGGGGTGGGCGGCGTGCGGGGCGGACGGAGGGGTGCGCTGGCAGGCTGCGGCGAGGGTTGCAGCAGCGAGGGTGGGTCGGAGTCTCATCGGGGGCTTCCTCCAGCGCTGCGGTCGCGTTGGGCGAGGGCGCGGCGGACGTCGGCCTCGAGCTCGGCGAGCCGGAGTCGGCCGTCGATCGCTCGGCGGGTGGCGTCGAGCACGACGAGGTACGAGGCCTCGCCGGCGGTGAACTGCTCGTCGGCGTGCTGCACCGAGCGGTCGAGCGAGGGCGACACCTCCGCGCGCCAGCGGGCGAGCGAGTCGCGCGCCTGGGCGAGCTGCGCGTGGGCCTGCGTGACCTCGGTGGTGACCTGCTGCCTCAGGGCGATGGCGCGCCAGGAGGACTGCTCGATCTCCGCCTCGGCGCGGCCGATGGCCCCCTGGTTCTGGTTGAAGATCGGGAGGGGGGCGATGATTCCGGGGCCGAGGGCGAGGCCGTCGACGGGGTTGAGGGTCACGGCGTCGAGGGCGGCGGTGAAGGAGACGATGCGAGAGCGCTCCCAGCCCGCGCGGGCGGCGGCGGCCTCGACCGCGAGCCCGGCGGCGTGGAGGTCGGGGCGCGCGGAGAGCGCGAAGCGGACGACGCCGGAGAGGGCTTCGGCGGGCGCGTCGGGGGGTGCGTCGGCGACGGCGCGGAGAGGGCGGGGGTCGGACGCGAAGCCCACGAGGGCGCGGAGGGCGACGAGGGCGAGCTGCTGGTCGGCCTCCGCGCGGAGGGAGGCGTCTCGGGCGGTGAGGGCCTCGGCGCGGGCGGACTCGAGCTCGGCGTCACCGACGTCCCCAGCGGCCGCCCGGAGCCGGGTGATCTCGAGGATGGAGTCGAGGGTCGCGGCGGCCTCGGCGCGGATGCGCTGGCGCTCCCCAGCGAGGACCACCTCCGCGTGGGCGATGCGCACGTCGCGGGCGAGGTCGAGGCCCGACTGCACGAGGCTTCGGGCCACGCGCTCGACGTCGCGCTGCGCGGCGGCCACGCGGCGACCGCGCTGCCAGAGGGCTTCGAGCGGAGCCTGCACTCGAAACGACAGCGGGTGCGAAGCCACCGGGAGCATCAGCGTGAGGAGGGGGTTGGGGAGCTGCCCGGCCTCCTCCAGGTCGGCGCGGGAGAAGCCGAGCTGGGCGAGGTCTGCGTGGAAGCGGGGGTTGTTCCAGAGGGCGAGCGCGACGGACTCGCTGGCGGTGAGCCCGTCGTCGAGCGAGACCCCACGGGGGAGCGTGGGGGCGTCGGTCGGGCGCTGCGGGCCGACGGCGCTCCCGGTGCGGCGCGCGAGGTCGCGGGCGATCCAGGCGTGGTCGTAGGGAGAGGTCGCGCAGCCGAGGAGGATGGCGAGGGCGACGGGCGCCAGGCGGTGCATCGTGGGCCGCACCGTATCGGGCGCACCCTAACGGGAGCCTAACGGGCGCGGGGCCTCATTCACGCGGCCGTTGATGTTGTCTGGTCGCTGCGCCCCGCGTCCGCGGGTTGAAAACCCTATCGCTTCTACAGATCTCGGCGGGGCGCCCATCGCTTCCCCGGTACGACCGCGAGGTTGGCAGCGAGGAGTCCCCGGTACGACCGCGAGGCCGTCAGCGACCAGAGCCAGACCCCAGCCCGTAAGGGCGGGGGAGCGACCGACCACGCCCTCCCAGCGCGGCCTCGTTGGCGACGGGCTCCGAATCCGAGAGCCGTTCATCGTCGATTCCCCACTCGATGACGTCGCTCGTCGCGGCGAAGACGCGTTGGGAGGGCGTGGTCGGTCGCTCCCTTTCCGGGCGAGGCCGCATTGGGAAGGCCTGGGTGGGCTCTACCCCTCGCTCACGCTCGGGGTCTGGCTCTGGACGCTGGCGACCTCGCGGTCGTACCGGGGACTCCTCGCTGCCAACCTCGCGGTCGTACCGGGGAAGCGATGGGCGCCCCGCCGAGATCTGTAGAAGCGATAGGGCTTTCAACCCGCGGACGCGGGGCGCAGCGACCGGACAGCAGCACGAGCCGTCTGCATCAGAGGTGATACGAGAGGGTGTATTCGACGCTCTCCCGGAGCGGCAGCGAGCACACCTTCTCCACCCGGAGGTACACGGTGGTGTTCTCGGTGTAGAGCCCGAAGGCGGCCGAGGACATGGTGTTCGAGCCGCTGCCGCTCACGGCCATGCTCACCGTGGTGCGGTCGGTGATGAGCGTGACGACGTAGCAGCTGCCCTCGCTGCTGCCGCCGCTGGTGACCACGGTGACGCCGTAGTTGTTGGCGCAGAAGGTCCCCCCCGTGGCGAGCACGGAGTACCAGTCGGGGGTGGCCCCCACGGTCGCCACGAAGCCCTGCGGCGCAGGCGAGTGGGGTCGCGCGTCGGAGGGGATGCGCACGCCGTTGATGGTCCCGAGGGTGGTGTCCGAGCAGCCCTGGCTGGGGCGTGCGCGGGCCGTCGCCTGGCTGTGCCCCGCGACGCTGTCGTCGACCACCTCGCAGCCGTCGGAGGTCAGCCCGTTGACGTCATAGGTGCTCCCGCTGCAGGTGAGCGTCGAGCCCGCGCAGACGCCGCCCGTGCAGCCCGTCCCGCAGGCGACGCCGCAGCCGCCGCAGTTCGCCGGGTCGCTCTGGGTGTTGACGCAGCGTCCGCCGCAGGAGGTGAGCCCGCCCGTGCAGACGCAGCTCCCCGCGGCGCAGGCCATCCCCGCCCCGCAGGTGCGCCCGCAGGCGCCGCAGTTGGCGGGGTCGCTCCCCACGTCGAGGCAGCGCCCTCCGCAGGCCACCGTAGACCCGGCGCAGCCGCACGCCCCGGCCACGCACACGAAGCCCGAGGTGCAGCCCCGGCCGCACCCGCCGCAGTGGGCGACGTCGGAGCGCGTGTCGCGCTCGCACCCGTCGGCCGTGTTGTTGTTGCAGTCCGCGAAGCCCGCGTTGCAGACGATGGAGCACGAGCCCGCGCCGCTGCAGCGGCCGACGGCGTTCGGGGCCGCGGGGCAGGCGGTGATGGTCTGCGAGCTCCCGTCGGCGCTGCAGGTGCGCCGCTCGGCCCCGGCGCCGCACTCCACCGCTCCCGGCGTGCAGGCGCGCGTCTGGCAGCGCCCGGCGATGCAGCCCATGCCCGCGGGGCAGACCATCTCGACGAAGCCCGTGCGGGGGTCGCAGGTGCGCACCCTCCCCTCCGCGGTGCAGGTGGCTGGACCGACCGTGCAGCGTGGCGCCCGGCAGACCGAGTCGGGGCCGCAGACCTGCACCCCGGTGCAGTCGACCTCCGTGAGGCACTCCACGCAGGTCATGCGGGCGATGTCGCAGACGAAGCCCAGGGCGCTGCACTCTCGGGACGAGCGGCACGACAGCCCGCCGTCACGGCCGGCATCGGGGGCGTCGGAGGGCGCGTCGAGAGTGGGGACATCGACCGCCGTGGGAACGTCCTCGGGCGAGGGCGCGTCGATCACCGGGGGCGCGTCGTCGGGGGCGGGGACATCGACCGCGACGGGCGCGTCGACGCCGGGCACGTCGTCGGAGGAGACGTCGGGCGCGCCAGCGTCGGCGACGGTCGGAGCGTCGGCGGAGGGGGACGCGTCGAGGGAGAAGTCCCCCCCACGGGACGAGCCGCAGCCGACGAGCGCGAGAAGGACAAGGGCAGCTACCGGACGATGCATATCGCCGGACCATATCCCAGCTTCGCGGAGCCCACGGGTTTCCGCCCCTCCCGTAGCTGCGAGCGTCATCCGCAAATTTGCGACGCCCTCACAGGGGTCCGCAGGGCCTCACTCCGCGGCGGGGGCGGCGATCTTCACCGCGTCGATCACCCGGGGCTCGGCCGAGGCCGCGGGCTGCTGCGGGAGGGGCCACGCGCCGACGGTCCAGCGCTCGGGCATGCGGTCGAGGCCGAAGGCCCAGAGGGAGATGCCCGACGCGTCGACGCGGAGCCGGAGGAAGTTCTTCCAGCCCTCCTCCCGCAGCGACGAGAAGGCCTCGTTTCCGTGCCGGTGAAACACCCTCACGCTCACGAAGAGGTACACGCCCATGATGGCCCCACCGAGCCAGTACCCGAGCAGCCCGCTCGCGGCGATCATCACCCCGCGGCGGGCGACCACGTCGTGCTGCACCCCGAGGGCGCGCGCACACCACAGCCCCGCCGCGGTGGCCGCGAGGGCGGCGGCCAGGTGCGAGGCGCCGTGCACCAGCCCCGCGCCGACCCGGTACGCGGTGCGGTTGGAGTCGGTGAAATACACCACCGCGACCAGCAGCAGCACCACCAGCGAGATGGCGCTCGGCTGCTCGGCGACCTGCACCAGGCCTCGCTGGATCGCGGGCCCGACGCCCTGGTCGATGGCCCCGAGGTCGGGCTGCGGGAGCAGCCAGGAGAGCAGGGTGTAGAGCGCCGCGGTCGCGAAGCCGAAGCGGAGGTTGAGCAGGGGAAAGGCCAGGTTGCGCCGTGCGAGCGCGAGGGACACCGGCCGGGTGGGGTACTCCGCCGACACCCGGAAGCGACGGGTCTCGCCCCGCCGACCTCGCTGCAGCCGCTGCAGAGACGGGGTGTGCGTCGGGTGGAGGAAGGCCCCGCCGCCGCCCGAGGTGACGTACTGCGCGCCGGGGGTCGCGCCCTCGTCGGTGCGCTCCATCCGGCGGTAGTGGTGAAGGTCGCCCGCGAGCCAGAGCACCACCCGGGCGCGCCTCTCCTCGGTGATGTACCGGAGCAGCGAGCGCATCTGAGGGCCGTGGTCCTTGGCGTACTGCTGGCGGAAGACCCAGGTGGGCTCGGCCAGGGCGACGATGACGTGGTCGCCCTCGCGCAGCTCCTTGAGGGCCGACTCGAACCACCGGCGCTGCGGCACGTCGAGGTCGCACTGGAGCTGCACGTCCACCGCCACGAGCCAGTGACGGTGCGGCAGCCGCAGGCAGTGGTAGCTCCGGGTCTGGAAGGTCGACCACATCCCGAGCGAGCCCTTCTGCGCGAAGGTGCTCACGAAGCCCACCAGCCCGTCGTACCAGTCGTGGTTGCCAGGGATCGCCAGCAGCAGCGGGCGAGGCGACGGAGGCTCCGGGGGAGACACCGCCCGCATCGGCGCCAGAAGCCGCGCCTCGTACTCCGCGATGCTCCCCGCGGGGTAGACCTGGTCGCCGCCCATGAGCAGCAGGTCGCCCCGGGGGAGGGCCTCGCCGTCGACCGCGATGGAGGTCCGGGCGAGCGCGTGGAGCACCGCCGTCGTGGGCCGCCAGCCGTCGCCGGTGTCGGAGACGTAGTCCATCCAGAACACCTCGCGGTCGGCGAACGACCGGGGCTCCTGCGGCTCGCCCAGGGCCAGCAGCAGGCGGTAGTCGGCGCGCGTGGCGAAGACCTCCGTGAGCACCGTCTGGAGGCCTGTGCGGAGGAGCTGCGCGGGGTCGTACCAGCCCACCATGTCGGGGCGCTCGGGTGCGGTCATCGCCGCGACGATACGCCGCTCACCACTCGTAGCGCTTGCCCCGCCAGTCGAGGAAATCCCCGCTGTCGGAGGCGGTGAGCCCGTCGATGAGGGCCATCAGCGCGTGAACCGACTGCTCCACCGGAACCGGCGCCGACCGGCCGCCCATGTCCGTCTGCACCCAGCCGGGGTTGAACACCACGGAGATCACCCGCCGGTCGCGGAGGTCCACGGCCATGCTCCGCGAGGCCATGTTGAGCGCGGCCTTGGACATCCGGTACGAGTAGGCGCCGCCGGAGGTGTTGTCCCCGATCGATCCCATGCCCGAGGAGATGTGCGCCACCTTGCGAACCTCCGAGCGCAGCAGGTGCGGGAGCAGCGCGCGGGTCACCCTCAACGGCCCGAGAGCGTTGACAGAATATGTCCGCAGCGCCTCATCGGTGTCCATCGCCTCCAGGGAGGTCCACTCGCCCCGCACGCCGGCGTTGTTCACCAGCACGTCGACGGCGGCGTCGCCCAGCGCCCGGGCGAAGTCCGCCACGCTCGCGTCGTCGCCCACGTCGCAGGCCAGCACCCGGAGCGCCCCCGGGCGCGCGGCCCCGAGCGCCCCGAGCGCCTCGGCCGCCGAGGGAGAGCGCACCGCCGCCACGACGCTCTCCCCTCGCGCCAGGTACTGCCTCACGAACTCCAGCCCGATGCCCCGGTTGGCCCCCGTCACGACGATGTTCATGGTTGTACACACTGCCACCAGCGCGGCCGCCGGGTCACTCGCCGAGGATCATCAGGTCGTTCACGTAGCGGCCCCGGGCACACGCTCGGAACACACGCCACGGTCGATCGTCTCTTGAACGGATGCTTCTCCAGGTGCGACAGACGTCGCTTGATGAAGCTGCACCTTCGATCGGAGCTGGGCCGATGCTCCCGTTGGCACCTCGCGTGGCCGTTGGCATTGCTGGCCGGCTGTGGCGACGACCTCCCCCCTCCCGGGGATGCCGCGGCCGACGCTGCCATGGACGCTGCACCAGAGGCGGGAGCGGACGTCGCGCCTGAAGTCGGATTGGACGCCGGGCCGGACGTCGCACTGGACGTGGGATTGGACGTGGGATTGGACGCCCGCTCCGACGCCCCGCCGGACGTGGGAACGGACGTCCCGCCGGATGCGGGCCTGGACGCGGCCGTCGACGCCCCCTCCGATGTCCCGCCGGACGTGAGAACGGACGTACCAGCCGACTCTGGCGTCGACGTGCCGAGGGACGTGCCCGGAGTCTGCTCCAGCCTTTGCGCCCCACGGCCGGTCTCGCCGGTGTCGGCCTCGGTCGTCTCGTCCCGCCGGCCCGCGCTCCGCTGGGCCCTCTCGACGGGCACCGACGGCGCGCAGGTCGAGCTGTGCCGCGACCGCGCGTTCGAGACGGGCTGCGTCCGACTGGACGCGACCGGCACCGGCGCGACCCCCTCGGCCGACCTCGCGGCAGGCGTCTGGTTCTGGCGCCTGCGCGGTCGCGCGGCGGGCGTGACCGGTGCCGACGCCAGCGCCACGTGGATGTTCACCGTGGGCGCTCGCTCGGCGGCGGTCGCTTCGGTGGTGGGCTCCACGACCGACTTCAACGCCGACGGGTACGCCGACCTCCTGGTGGGAGGCCCGTGGGAGACGGCCGGCTGGGTCTTCCTCGCGAGCAGCGCCGGGTTCACGTCGGCGCCCTCGTCCATCGGACTCTCGCAGCCGAGCCCATCGGTCTCCTTGTCCCGAACGCTTTGCGCTGCGGGCGACGTGAACGGTGACGGCTACTCCGACGTGGTCGGATTCGCGGACCCTGGTTCCCCCCTGCTGTTCATGGGCGGGGCTTCCGGCCTCTCGGCAACCCCCGTCGTGTTCGGCCCGCCCGGCGCCCCGCGCGCCGTCCATGTCGCCGGCGTCGGAGACATGAACGGGGACGGTTACGCCGACGTGACGGTGGTGCGCTCGCCGACGAGCGACTCGAACCACGCGCTCTACCTGCACCTGGGCTCCGCGGCCGGGCTCTCCGCCACCGCGGCCCAGGTCTGGACCGGCCCGCTCAGCGTCTTCGACAGGTCGCTCCGAGTGCGGTCCGCGGGCGACGTCAACGGCGACGGCTACGCCGACCTGGCCGTGACGTCCGGGAGCGCGAGCGAGGTGAGGATCTACCACGGCGCGCCGACGATCCCGGTCATGCCCGCGACCGTGCTGAGGCCCTCCAGCGCCAGCCCCGGGTTCGTCGCGAGCGGGGCGGGCGACCTCAACGGCGACGGCTACGGCGACGTCTTCGTCGTGGTGCCCTCCGGAGGCGCCCTCGTCTACCTCGGCTCAGCCACGGGCCTCGCGGCCTCGCCGGCGGCCTCGATCGCGGCGAGTCAGTCGTCCAGGCCCGTCGCGGTGGGGGACCTGAACGGCGACGGCTACGCCGACCTGGCCTTCACCTCCGACCCCTCCGCGAGCCCGGCGACGGCAGCGACCATGGCGGTGCACTTCGGCGCGGCGACCGGCATCGCGCGCACTCCGTCGCAGACGCTGAGCGGCGCGACGGGTTCGGGGTTCGGCTACGGGGTCGCGGGCCCCGGGGACGTGAACGGCGACGGCTACGCCGACCTGGCCGTCGGCGCGGCGGCGATCTCGGGCAGCGCGGAGGGCCGGGTGACCCTGCACCTGGGAGGCGCGGCCGGCGCCGCGGTCGCCCCGACGGGCCGCCTCGCTGACCCGACGGAGCGCACCCTGGGGACGGCCCTTGCGCTCGCCGGTCGGACGTACCTGGCGACGTCCATGGGCGCCGTTCTGGCCTGCGCCGGGGACCGCTGCCAGGCCGCCGACGAGGGCATCCTCCCAGGCGAGTTCGGGGCCGCGGTCGCCGCGACGGGAACCGATCCCTACAGGCCCGAGGCCATCGTTGGAGCGCCGCGCCTCGACCGGGCCTTCGTGTATCGCCACACCCCTTCCGAGGTCACCGCCATCACCCTCGTCGGGCCGGCCGCCTCGGGCTTCGGCAGCGCCGTGGCCGGCGGGGCCGACGTCGACGGCGATCGCTTCCTCGAGGTCGCCGTCGGCGCCCCCGACAGCGGCCAGGCCTTCGTGTTCCCAGGAAGCCTCGTCGGGACGCTCACCTCCCCCCTGGCCACGCTCTCCGGCCCGGCCGGGTCGCGCTTCGGACAGAGCCTCGCGCTCGTAGGCGACGTGAACGGCGACGCCTTCGCGGACCTCCTCGTCGGCGCCCCGATGGCCGACCGCGCGTACCTGTATCTCGGCACCGCGAGCGGCCTCCCCGCCGCGCCAACTGCCACGCTGTCGGGCCCCGCCGGGTCGCGCTTCGGGGCGGCGGTCACGGGCGTCGGCGACCTCGACGCGGACGGGCGAGCCGACGTGCTCGTCGGTGCCCCGATGGCCGACCGCGCGTACCTCTACCTCGGCGCTGCGGGCGGCCTCGCCGCGACGCCCGTGTCGCTGTCAGGCCCTTCGGGATCGCAGTTCGGCGCGTCGCTCTCGGGCTCGCGCGAGGCGGGCCTGCTCATCGGCGCGCCCGGCGCGGGGCGCGCGTACGTACACCCCGCGAACCCGGCGCTCGCGGCCACGGCGCTCGCGACGCTGACGGGCGCCGGCCGCTTCGGCAGCGCGGTGGTGTTCGATTTCGCGGGTGCGGCCGTCGTCGCCGCGCCCGACCGGGGCGCCGTGACCCGCTTCGTTCGCCCGACCCTGGGGTGGGCAGCCGCCGCCCCGGTCGCCACCGCCGTGTCGGGCGTCAACACGGGCTTCGGCGCCTGGTTGGTGACGCGGCTCTACTGACCGCACGTCGGCCACGGCGGCTTTGATCCGTGGCCTGACGGGTCGAGTACGGCGCCGCGGCGAGCGTCCCCCGGTACGACCGCGAGGCCTTCGGTACGTGCCTCCCCCCAGACGCCAGCGGATACACTCCGCGCCGTGTCAGCCCCCCGCATCGTCCCACCGCTCCTCGCTGGCCTCGCGCTCGTCGCGGGCTGTCACTCCCGCCGCGCTCGCGCCCATCGTCCCCCGGGCGCGCCCCGCTGGGTCGTCGCCGCGGCGGCCGGCACCGCCGTGCGGGTGCGCGGCGGGCTCGTGCTGAAGGGCGCCCTCCGCGCCGACAACGGCCGCGTCGCCGCGGCCCCGCAGCCCGCGAGCGCCATCGCCGCGACCGCTCAGCTCTCCGACGGCGCCTGGCTCTTCGCCAGCGTCGACGGAACCCTCTACCGCGCCCCTTCCTTCACCGGCCCGCTGACGGTGCTGCCCTCGCTGCCCTTCCGCCTCGACCCGGTCGATCCCGTCGGGGGGTTGCACTCCCGTGGCGTCCACTCTCGCGGCGCCCTCGCGGTGCTCGACGCTTCCCTCGGCGCCCACGCCGTCGCCCCCGACGGATCGCACCGCCCGCTCGACCTCGGCCGGGTGCTCTCGGTGTGCTTCGCCTCCGCGACCGACGCCTACGCCGTCTCCGAGCCCGGCGTGCTGCGCGCCTCGCACGACGGCGGCCGCCGCTTCACCGTGCTCCGCGCCCCCGCCGGCGTCCCCCTCTCCGTCTGGAACGCCGACGACGACACCTTCCTCCGCACCACCGCGGGCACCTTCCGCCTCGCCTCGGGCGCCTTCGTCCCCGACCCCTCCGCCCCCTCTCCCTCCGCCTGGCTGGGGGTCCCACGCTCCATCGACCAGGGTCTCCTCGACGCGGCCGCCTCGCTCCCGGTGCCGCTCCACCCCCAGCGCGCCGCGGCCCTCCCCGGCGGTCGCATCGCCCTCATCCGCGACGGAGCGCTTCACATCGTCGACGCCCGCACCGGGCGCGCCCTCTCCCGCGACACCCTCCCCGGCGACGGCTGCACCCTCCACCCCGCGCACCGCGGTCTGCGCGCCGTCTGCCGTCACCAGGCCTGGGCCACCCTCGTCGCAGCCCGAGACGCCGACCGGCCCGGCTGGACCACCCTCCGCGACGAGGCCCGCGCCGAGCCCGCCGGGGCCGCCACCTTCGACGACGCCTCCGCCGCCTGGGCGGTGCAGGCCCCGTGCTCCCAGCGCCCGGTGATCGATCCCCGCGACGTCTGCCTCTACGACGACCACGGCGTCGCCCACGAGCTGCGCCTCCCCTCCCCCGCGACCATCGCGGCCGTCCACCGCGGCGTCGCGCTCGCGATCGAGGCCTCCACCCCAGACCGCGCGCCCCGCGCGTACCTCCTCCGCGACGGCGCCGTCACCCCCCTGCGCCTCCCCGACGACCTTCGCACCCCGGTCTCGGCCTCGTGGAGCCGCGACGGCCTCTCGCTCGTCCACGCCACCCCCGTCGCTCCGCTCGCGCTCTCCTTCGCGTCCGCACCGGAGGCCGATGCCTCCTGGCGGCGCGTCGCGGTCGGGGCCGGCTTTACCCGCTCGGTATTCTCCTCGGACGGCTCGGCGCTCTTCTTCGGCGACGACGCTCGGAGCCTCGCCCGCTCTCGCCGCGGCGACTCCCTCTCGGCCACGCCCTCGCCTGTGATCGGCGCCGCAGCGGCGCTCCCGCTCGACCCCTCGGCGGACTCGTACTGCGTCGGTCCGTGGTGCCGCCTCGGCGAAGCGCTCACCATCGCCCCGCCGCCGACGCCCGCCGCGCTGGCGATCGCCCGCCCCGACGCTCCCCCGACCGTCGCCCCGCCGAGGAGCCCGCAGCGCGCCATCCGCTGCGAGCACGGCGCGGTCACCCGGGCGCCCGAGATCGACCGCGGCGCGGCCGTGAGCGGACACGCCGTGAGCTGGTCTCTCGTGGGCTCCACGCTCTCGGTGACCTGGACGGGGGAGACCTCGCAGGGAGCCGTCGCCCGCGCGGTCACCGTGCGCCCCGGTGCGCGCCCGAGCGGCCGCGGGGTGCAGGGAACCCGCTCTCCCGCAGGGCTGATCGAGCTCTGCGCCCCGAGCGGGTGCGACCACCTGCTGGCGCTCCCGTCGGGCTACACCGAGCTGGGCCTCGGCAGGGCGCGCCCCGGAGGCGTGGAGGTGCAGCAGCGCCCCGGAGGCTATGTGGCGCGCGCCGACGACGCCCGCGACGGGGTGACCCTGGTGACGGTGGTGGCCCTCGACCCGGCGGGGGTGATCACCGCGCGGCGCACCTTCGCGCTGGCGGCGGCGAACGACGAGGCCCACCTCGGGAGCTGGTCGGGCCGCGACGGGCTCTGGATCGACGACCGCGACGGCGGGGCGCGCTTCCTCGCCCTCGACCCGGCGGACACCGGAGGCGAGGCCCTGGTGACGGCGCCGGGGCCCGACGCGTCGACGAGGGCCTGCGCCTCCTCCGACGCGCCTGGAGAGATGCGGCGGATGGAGCGAGTCGCCCAGGTGAGCGGACCAGGGTGGTTCGTGGAGGGGGGAGAGTGGCAGACCGAGGAGGTGATCGCGCTCGGTCCGTCGGGGGCGTGCGTTCGGTCGATCACCGGAGGAGAGGCGAGGGACGAGCGCGAGGCGAGCGGAGGCCGCGAGGAGCGTGAACCGGTGAGGAGCTTCGTGCTGCGCGCGACGGGCGATGGGACCTTCGAGGGCCGAGCGTGGTCGGGCGATCGGGCGATCGCCCTGCGCTGCCGGATGGAGTGAGAGAGGGAGGGAGTCGGAGGGAAGGGAGCGAGGATCAGAGCGGGAAGGCGCTCACGTAGACGCGGCCGTCGGTGCCCGGACCCGGGGTCACGGTGCAGCCGGAGGCCAGCGGCGGGGTGAAGGTGCCCGCGAGGGTGCACATCCCCGGGGTGGCCGAGAGGCGGATGCGACCGAGGCCGCCGTTGCCGCCGAGGCCGCCGTTGCTCGCGCCCCGGACGCCGCCTGCGCCGCCCACGGCGCTCACCGCCGCGCCGGCCGTCACCGTCACCGTCGGGGCGTAGAGGAAGACCACACCGCCTGAGCCGCCGCCGCTCGCCCCGCCGCCGCAGGCGCTGCGGAAGCCGGGGCCTCCGTTGGCCAGCAGCCTCGCGGTGGACCCGAGGCTGAGCGCCCCCGTGGTCGCGACCCTCAGCGCGCCGCCGCCGCCGCCGCCGCCGGTGCCCTCGTCGCCGCCGCCGCCGCCGCCGCCGGAGCCCGGCTGGAAGGTCGCCGCCACGTCGAGGTCGCTCGCCGCCGCCGTGCCGATCGATCCGCCGCCGCCGCCGCCGCCGAAGCGCCCGGCGCCGCACAGCCCGCCGACGGTCCCGTCGCCGCCGCGGTAGGTGGTGAACGAGCCCGCGCCGCCGCCGCGGCCGTAGTCTCCGTTGCCCGTCCCTCCGACGCCGCCGCCGCCGCCGCCGCCCGCGCCGCCCGCGGCGCCCACGCGCCCCGACTCGCCGCAGAGGTAGCCGCCGCCGCCGCCGCCGCCGCTCGATCCGCCGCCGCCGCCGCCGCCGCCGCCGCCGAAGCTGGTGCTGGCGCCGAGGTGGCCGTTCCACCCGCCGCCGCCGCCGCCGCCGCCGAGGCCGCCTCGACCGCCGATCGTGAGGGAGCCCGCCGCGCCGGGCGAGCTGGAGAGCCCGCCGGTGCCCGCAGGACCGGCGCAGGGAGAGCCCACGCCGCACGCGTCGCCGCTGGCGCCCGAGGTCGGGTTGCCGGTGACCCCGCCGCCCGCGCCCGAGGCGTTGTCCAGGCAGTCGGTGTGGGCCCCGCCGGTGCCGCCGGAGAGGTTGATGGTGCCCGCGATGGTGACGTTGCCGGTCGCGCGCAGGTCGAGCACGCCCGCTCCCCCCGCCGTCGCCGTCACCGTCACTCCCGCAGGGATCGTGATCGTCGTGAAGTTATGCACCCCGGGGGCGAGCACGGTGTTGGTCGTGGGCGCGAAGGCCCCCTCCGCTCCGGTCGAGGGGAAGCGGGTGCACACGCTCCCCTGGCAGGTCTGGCCCGCGCCGCAGACCGCGCCGCAGCCGCCGCCGCAGGTCAGGCGGGTGTCCACCTCGCAGCCGTCCGTCGCGCTGGCGTTGCAGTTCGAGAAGTTCGGCAGGCAGGCCACCAGCGAGCACCGCCCCGCCACGCACGCCCCTACCCCGTTGGCGTAGGTGCAGGCCGTCCCGCAGGCTCCGCAGTGGCTTGGGTCGGTCTGCGTGTCCCGGCACACCCCCGAGCAGTTGGTGAGGCCCGCCCCGCAGCTCACCACGCAGGCGCCCGCGCTGCACACCTGGCCCGCCGCGCAGGCCCGGCCGCACGTTCCGCAGTTGCCCGTGTCGGTGTTGAGGTCGCGGCACACCCCCGAGCAGTTGGTGAGCCCCGCGCTGCACGACACCACGCAGGCGCCCGCGCTGCACACCTCGCCCGCCGCGCAGACCCGGCCGCACGATCCGCAGTGGTTGCGGTCGTTCACCAGATCGCGGCACACCCCCGAGCACGCCGTCTGCCCCGTCTGGCAGCTCAGCACGCACACGCCCGCGGTGCAGACCGTCCCCGCGGCGCAGGCGTTGCTGCATCGACCGCAGTGGCCGTTGTCGGTCTGCGTGTTGCGGCAGGCCCCCGAGCACACCGTCTGCCCCGGCGGGCAGGTCACCACGCAGGCCCCCGCGGTGCAGAGCGTCCCCGCCGGGCACACCATCCCGCAGCGGCCGCAGTGGTTGTTGTCCGTCTGCGTGTCGCGGCACGAGCCCGAGCACTCCACCTGACCCGGCGGGCAGGTCACCACGCAGGCCCCCGCGGTGCAGATGCGCCCGGAGGCGCAGACCGTCCCGCACGCGCCGCAGTTGCCCGTGTCCGAGCGGAGGTCGCGGCAAGAGCCCGAGCAGTTGGTGAGCCCCGCCGCGCAGGAGAGCGCGCAGACCCCCGCCACGCAGAGCTGGCCCGCCGCGCAGGCCCGGCCGCACGCGCCGCAGTGGGCCGGGTCGGTGATGAGGTCGCGGCAGGTGCCCGAGCAGTTGGTCTGGCCCGCCTGGCACGACACGCCGCACGAGCCCGAGGCGCACACCTGGCCCGACGGGCACGCGTTGCCGCAGCGGCCGCAGTGGGCGTTGTCCGAGGAGAGGTCGCGGCACACGCCCGCGCACTCCACCGATCCGCCGGGGCAGCTCACCACGCAGGCCCCCGCCACGCAGCGGTTGCCCGCCGGGCAGGCGCGGGCGCAGGCGCCGCAGTTGTTCACGTCCGTGGTGAGGTCACGGCAGACGCCCACGCAGTCGGTGGTGCCCCCGCCGCAGGACACCACGCAGGCCCCGCGGGAGCAGAGCTGCCCCGCGGCGCAGGCCACGCCGCAGGCGCCGCAGTTGTTCACGTCGGTCTGCGTGTCCCGGCAGGTGCCGTCGCAGTTGGCCAGCCCCGAGCCGCAGGACACCACGCAGAGCCCCGCGGAGCACACCTGCCCCGCGCCGCAGCGCACCCCGCAGCGCCCGCAGTTGGCCGTGTCCGTCGCGAGGTCGCGGCACACGCCGTCGCAGTTGGAGAGCGGAGCGCCGCACGACACCCGGCACGCGCCGCTGGAGCACACCTGGCCCGCGGGGCAGACCGTCCCGCAGCCGCCGCAGTTGTTGAGGTCGGTCTGCGGGTCGCGGCACACGCCGCCGCAGTTGATGGTCCCGGAGGCGCAGCTCACCATGCACGAGCCGCTGGCGCAGACCGTCCCCGCGGGGCACGCGGTGCCGCAGGCGCCGCAGTTGTTGATGTCCGTGTCGGTGTCGCGGCACACGCCGCCGCAGTTGGTGGTGCCCGCCGCGCAGGTCACCCGGCACATCCCCATGGAGCACACCTGCCCCGCGGCGCACGGCCGCCCGCAGGCGCCGCAGTGGCTGTTGTCGGTCTGCGTGTCCCGGCACACCCCCGAGCAGTTGCTGAGCCCGCCGCCGCAGGTCACCACGCAGGCGCCGCGAGAGCAGATCTGCCCCGACGGGCAGACGGTTCCGCACGCGCCGCAGTGGACGTTGTCGCTCTGCAGGTCGCGGCAGACGCCGTCGCAGTTGTCGAGGCCCGCGCCGCAGGACACCACGCACCCGCCCATGGAGCACACCTGCCCCGCGGGGCACGACCGGCCGCACATCCCGCAGTGGTTGAGGTCGGTGTTGAGGTCGCGGCAGGTGCCGGTGCAGTTGCTCAGCCCCGCGCCGCAGGAGACCTCGCAGCGCCCCCGGGAGCAGAGCTGGCCCGCCGGGCACGCGGTGCCGCAGGCGCCGCAGTTGGCGATGTCGGTCTGCGTGTCGCGGCAGGCGCCCGAGCAGTTGGTCAGCCCCGAGCCGCACGACACCCGGCACGCGCCCTCCTCGCAGCTCTCGCCGGTGGCGCAGCGCATCCCGCACGCGCCGCAGTTGGTGCGGTCGCTCGCGAGGTCTCGGCAGGCGCCCGAGCAGTCGGTGAACCCGACGCCGCAGGTGGTGGTGCACCGCCCTCGCAGGCACACCTGCCCGAAGCTGCACGCCGTGCCGCAGGCCCCGCAGTTGCGCGGATCGGCGGTGACGTCGGTGCACATCTCGGCCTCCACGATGGGGCCACCGCCGTCGCCGGCATCGACGGCCGCGTCGACGCCCGCGTCGCCCGCCGCGCGCACGGGGCACGCCTGGAGCAGCTCGGTGCAGCTCAGCCGGCATCGCCCGGCGGCGCAGGCGTAGCCCTCGGGGCAGGCCGCTCCGCAGGCGCCGCAGTTGGCCCGGTCGCTCATCAGCTCGGCGCAGTAGCGCACAGCGCCGCCGTCGCCCTCCGCGGTGCGGGCGCACTCGGTCGAGCCGCTGCCGCACATGAAGGTGCAGGCTCCGCCCGAGCAGACCTCGTCACGGCCGCAGGCGCGCCCGCACTCGCCGCAGTGGCGGGAGTCGGTCTGCACCCGGGCGCAGGTGAGCCCCGCGTCTCCGCTGCTGCAGAGCCGCTCGTCGGCGGCGCAGCTCGGGACGCACGCGGCGTTCTGGCAGACCTCCCCGGCGGCGCAGCGTCGGCCGCAGGCGCCGCAGTTGGTCTCGTCGGCCTGCGTGCTCACGCAGCGGTCGAGGCAGTAGGTCTGGCCGGCGCCGCAGGACACGTCCGGGGTGTCGATCGCGGTGACGTCGGCCGCGCCGGTGTCCGGGGCCCCCGCGTCGGCCGGACCGCCGACCACGGAGAGCCCCGTCGTACAGCCTCCGAGCAGGGCGAGCTGTATCGCCGCCAGGAGGAACCATCGGAGAGAGAGCGGGAGGGAGGTGCCCATGGCGGGGGATGGCAGCGCGTCCGCACCCTTGGCGTCAAGGGTCTCCCGGGCCCTGCGTCAATCGGCCACCAGCGGCCAGTGGAACCACGCCCCGAACACATCGCCCTCCAGCACGGCCCCGAGGTAGCCGCCGTCGATGCAGTCCTCCGGGTCGTCGAGCCCGTAGGCGTTGCCGACCATGTCCGCGCAGATGCGCATCCCGAGGCCCGATCCCGTGGTCGAGTAGCCCCCGGAGAAGAGGCCGCCCAGCTCGTCGCCGAAGCGCCCCCGCAGCGCCGCCGCGTCGGCCGCGTCGACCCGGTTGGCCACCGCCACGTGAAGGTCGGTGGGCTCCCCCTCGGGGACCGCCGAGAGCACCGCGTGGACCCCTCCGCCCCTCGCGTGGCGGAGGGCGTTGTTGATGAGGTTGTAGAGCACCCGGTCGAGGGCCGTGAACTCGATGCAGCTCTCGCACACGCTCCCGTCGAAGCGCTGGTCGAGCCTCACGCCCACCTCCCTCACCCCGCCGTCGCCCTCCACCGGAACCCTCGCCCCGGACCACTTCTCCACCAGCAGCTGCACGTCGTGGCGCTTGAGCGAGCGGTCCCGCTCCCGCCTCGGGTCGTCGAGCTCGAGCAGCGCGCCGCGCATGATCTTGCGGTGGTCGCGCACCCGGAAGTGCACCCGCAGCAGGTCTTCCGGCGCCGTCTGCCCTGCCTCGGCCATCTGCAGCATCATCAGCAGCCCGGTGAGCGGACCGCCCCGGACGTCGTGCATCACCTTGGCGATCACCGGGTCGCTCCCCAGCGCCGCCGTCGCCCGCCCGAAGCCCTGCATCGCCCTCACCCTCCGCCCCACCGGGTTCGCGTCGAGGTGGGCCCTCAGCCTCCGGGCCCGCTCCTCCGACGGATCGCCCGTCGCCCCGGCGATGCCCTCCACGGCGCCCAGCCACTCGTAGAGCCCGCGGGCGAGCTCCTGGTCTTCGGGCGCCAGCGCCGAGAGCCTCGCGGTCAGCGCCTCGCCCCGAAAGCGATCGACCCGGTGGTTGACCACCAGAGCGGGCCTCGTGCGGGCGAGCAGGGCCTCATCCCACACGGCGGGGAGGTCTTCGTGTTCTTCCATTCCCAACCCTCCAGCTTCACCAGCAGGCACAATCCTACCCTCTCGCGCCCGGTGGGAGCCTTCGTAGGGCCCCCTCATGATTTTCGTGACCCAAGGATCCCCCCTCGGTCGCCATCGGAGACTTCCATGGTCGCATCCCGTCGCCCGCGCCTGACGCCCGACCGAGCGCTCCCCGTGGCGCCCGGTCCTCCGCCGGTACCCACCGACGCGCTGGTGCGCGCCGCCCGCGACGGGCACGCCCGCGCCTTCCAGGAGCTGGTACACCGCTTCCGCCCTCGCATCCGGGCCCTGGCGCTGCAGCTCACGGCCAACCAGTCCGACGCCGACGACGTGACCCAGGACGTCTTCCTCCGCGCCTGGGAGCAGCTCCGCAACTTCGAGGGCCGCAGCGCCTTCTTCACCTGGATCTACCGCATCGCCGTCAACCGCGCCCTCCAGGTGCGCCAGCGCTCCGCGCGCCGCCCGATGATCGACCCCGACGACCCTCGGGTCACCCTGGCCGTGGCCGCCGACGGGCACTCTCACCCCCACCACGCCATCGAGCTTCGGGAGCGCTACGGCCAGCTCCTCTGGGCCTTCGACCAGCTCTCCCCGCTGCTTCGCACCACCGTCGCCCTCACCACGCTCCAGGGCCTGAGCCACCCCGAGGCCGCCGCGGTGCTCAACTGCCCGGAGGGGACCATCGCCTGGCGCATGCACGAGGCCCGGGCGAAGCTGCGCGACGCCCTCGCCCGCTGCAACGCCGCGCCCATCGACGCGGGGGCTCCCGCCCGTCGGGCGAGGGCCGGTCAGCGCGACCGCGACCCCAACACCCTCTCGCTGGCCTGGGCGCTGGCGGCGGCCTTCCAGAGCTGAGCGCCTATCCCACGAAGCGGCAGATGCCGGCGGAGAGGTCGCAGGACCATCCAGGCGGGCACTCGCGGTCGCGGTCGCAAGGGCCGATGCGCGCGCAGTGGGTGGCGGGGACGCAGGGGCCCCAGCAGGAGAAGCTCACCGTCGGGACCTCTCCCGCCGCGCAGCTCGGGGGGATGCGGTTGCAGGCCACCATGCGCGGGTCGCAGTTCCAGCCGGTGCAGCAGGTGACCGGGAGGGGACCGTCGGCGGGTCCGGCGCAGTATCCGCCGCCGCGGCCGAGGCTGGCGCCGACGCACTGCGCGGCGTCGGGTGAGGGCGGCGCGTCCACGGCGGGTCCGGCGTCGCGAGCGCAGGCCCCGCGGGTCACCCACGGCTCGAGGGGCGCGGTGGGGCAGGCCATGAAGGTCTCGCCCGAGCAGCCGCAGTAGGGCTGCACGGCGGCGCAGTCGGTGATGAAGCTGCACGCCCCCGACATCCCGCAGCCTGCCTCGGCGAAGCGGCACTCGCGATCGGGAGGGCAGTCGCCCGAGTTGCGGCACCGGCCGACGCCCAGGTCGAGCGGGAAGCCCACGTCCGTCGCCGCCCCCGTGTCGACGGCCGCCCCCGTGTCGAGGCCAGAGCCCGTGTCGAGGCCAGAGCCCGTGTCGAGGCCAGAGCCCGCGTCGACGCGCTGGCCGAGGTCGGTCGGGGTGCTGCCTGCGTCGAGGGTGGGAGCGCCCGTGGTCACGCTGCTTCCACAGCCGAGGGAGAGGCCGACGAGGACGATCCAGGGGGTGCTTCGGGCGATGGGCATCGGCGGGGTCTTCTCTCTTCGGGGATGCGGTGCCGAGAGAGCCTACCGCAACGGCGTACCCCCGGCTCCGCCGCCACCCCCGCCGCCACCCGCCGCCACCCCACGAAGGCTTGGATTGCCGTGCATTTCGCGTGGCACGTCGCTCGCGATGGATCCCCCCGACCGACGCACTTCGCGGCGGTCGAAAGGACTCACACGGTGAACAAGATGGGCGTGACGGAGAAGCTTCGGGCGGTGCGTTCGGCGATCGGGATGCTGGAGAAGCAGTTCGGCAAGGGGGCGGTGATGACGCTCGCGGAGGGCGAGGCGAGGGAGCCGGTGGCGGTGATCCCGTCGGGCTCGCTGGCCATCGACCTGGCGCTGGGCGCGGGCGGCTACCCCCGCGGGCGCATCGTGGAGGTGTTCGGGCCGGAGAGCTCGGGCAAGACCACGCTCGCCCTGCACGCCATCGCGGAGGTGCAGCGCGGGGGCGGGGTGGCGGCCTTCATCGACGCCGAGCACGCGCTCGACGTGGCCTACGCGCAGGCGCTGGGGGTCGACCTCTCCTCGCTGCTCATCTCGCAGCCCGACAACGGCGAGCAGGCGCTGGAGATCACCGACGCGCTGGTGCGCTCCGGCGCGGTGGAGCTGGTGGTGATCGACAGCGTGGCGGCGCTGGTGCCGAAGGCGGAGCTCGAGGGCGACATGGGCGACCAGCACATGGCCCTCCAGGCGCGGCTGATGAGCCAGGCGCTGCGCAAGCTCACGGCGGTGGCGCACCGCAACAACGCGTGCGTGCTTTTCATCAACCAGATCCGCAACAAGGTCGGCGTGGTCTTCGGGAGCACGGAGACGACGACGGGCGGCAACGCGCTGAAGTTCTACGCGACGGTGCGGCTCGACGTGCGGCGCATCGGGTCGCTGAAGAGCGGCGACGAGGTGCAGGGCAACCGCACCCGGGTGAAGGTGGTGAAGAACAAGCTGGCGCCGCCCTTCCGCGAGGCGGAGTTCGACGTGCGCTACGGGCAGGGCATCGACGCGGTGGCCGAGCTCATCGACGCCGGCGTCGAGCGCGGGGTGATCGAGAAGTCGGGCACGCACATGTCCTTCGCGGGGCAGCACCTGGGCAACGGCCGCGAGCGCGCGAGAGAGGGTCTCCTGGGCGACGCGGCGCTGCGGGGCAGGCTGAAGGACGCGATCCGCGCGGTGGCCCTGAAGACGGCGGAGCCGCCGATGATGATGGCCGCGGCCAACGACGCGTAGCGGGCGGCGACGGGTTCACCTGCGCGGGTGAATGGGTTCACCTGCGCGGGGTGTCGGCGAGCAGAGCCAGACCCCAGCCCGTAAGGGCGGGGAAGCGACCGACCACGCCAGCCCAGCGCGGCCTCGCCCGGAGGGGAGCGACCGACCACGTCAGCCCGATGCGGCCTCGCCCGGAGGGGAGAGACCGACCACGTCAGCCCAGTGCAACTCATTGGCGACGGGCTCCGAGTCCGAGAGCCGTTCATCGTCGATTCCCCACTCGATGACGTCGCTTGTCGCAACGAAGACGCACTGGGCTGACGTGGTCGGTCTCTCCCCTCCGGGCGAGGCCGCATCGGGCTGACGTGGTCGGTCGCTCTTTTCCGGGCGAGGCCGCATTGAGACGGCCTGGGTGGCTTGCCGACAGCCTCGCGGTCGTACCGGGGACTCCCCACCGACGGCCTCGCGGTCGCGGTTGGGGGACTACGGCGCGAGGCGGGTGCAGCGCTCGAAGGCCGCGAGGCGCTCGAGGCACCCGGCGGCGCGGCAGCCCGGGCAGAGGCCCTCGAAGGCGAGGAGGTCTTCGCTGGCCTCGTCGCAGTCGCAGTGGGGGGTGATCTCGACGCACCCCCGGCACGCGCAGGTCGTCGGCGTGCGGGGGCGCCTGCACCAGGGACACTCGCTGAGCTCGGTGGTCATCGTCGCGCTCAGCCCTTCGAGGGGAAGGCCTTCTTGCGCGCCTCGAGCAGCGCCGCGACCATCTCCTGCGGCAGCGGCTGGGGGCCGCCCCACACCTGCGCCTGCGTGGCGATGGTGGCGAGGTGCTCGACCAGCTCCAGCCGAAGCAGCGCCTGCTCGACGTCGTCGCCCCAGGCGAAGACCCCGTTGCCGGCGATGAGCACCGCGTCGTGGACCGCCAGGAAGGGCTCCAGGGCCTTGACCGCCGCGGCCCCGGGCGCCGCCAGCGGCACCAGCGGAACCTTCGCCCCCAGCGACACCACCGCCTCCGGGAGGAAGGTCACCAGCTCTCGGCCGCTCGCCCCGAGCGCCGTGGCGAAGGGCGGGTGCGCGTGGATCACCGCCCTGACGTCTTTACGGGACCTGTAAACCGCGAGGTGCAGCGCGTACTCCGAGAAGGTCTTTCCCCGCCCGGAGAGCTGCTTGCCCGCCGCGTCGGTGACCAGCAGGTCTTGCGGGCGGATGACGGACTTGTGCGTCGCGCCGGGGGTGCAGAGGTAGCGCTGCGGCGACGACTTCGCCGAGGCGTTGCCGTCGTGGTTGGCCACCCACCCTCGGGTCACCAGGTACCCGCACGCCCGGACGATCTCCTCCCGAGTCCGCGTCTCCATCATTCCTCGTGGTAGGCGTCGACCACGCCCACGATCACGTCCTGGATCGCCAGCGGGTCGGTCAGCTTTCGCCCGAACACCAGCCTCGCCCCGCCCCCTTCGGCGTTGACGAGCACCGTGTCACCGACCCCCGCCTGCGCCCGGTCGACCGCCACGAAGACGTCTCCCACCACCGCGCCCTTCGCGTCGACCGGCGCGCACACCAGCAGCGTCTGGCCGTCGTACGAGGACTGGTGAACCGTCGCGGTGAGCGTTCCGACCACGCGGGCGACCTTCACTGCGGCCCCCTGGCGTCGTCGCGGCCGCGGAGGAATCCCTTCGCCCCGCCGGCCATGTGCACCTCGTCGACCAGGCCCACGATGGCCGCGTCGACCGGGACGAAGGGCTGCTCCAGCGCCAGCGAGGCCTCTCGGGCGCCCACCAGGAAGACCATCTCGCCGGGGCCCGCGCTCACCGTGTCCACGGCCACGAAGGGGGCGCCGGTCACCCGCCCGCTGTTGTCCACGGGCTCGACCACCAGCAAGCGAATCCCCTCCAGGCCGGGGGAGCGCTGGGTGGCGACGCAGGTTCCGACCACGCGACCGAGGTACATCGTTGCGCGAGGTTACAGCGCGTCGGGTCGATCAGTGTCAAGCGTCTACGGCGCCCCGGACGCTCACTCCAGCTCGAAGTTGAGCCGGAAGGTGGTGATCGTGGCGACCGCCCGGCCGTCACGGGCCCTCGGGGCGGAGGCGTGGCAGCCGTTCATCACCGCCCGCTCGGCGGCCCTCCCCAGGCCGAAGCCGGGGTCTTCCATGGACTGCGCCCGGGTGATGGCCCCGCTGGCGTCGACGCTCACCCGCACCCTCACCCTCATCCCGGTGAGCCCCCGCTCCTGGGCCTCCTCCGGGAAGAAGTTGCGGAGGGAGTCCTCGTCGCACTCGATGCGGGGCCGCTCGCTCAGGTCGGCGTCGCTCACCGACGTGGGGAGCGGAGCGGGCCGGACGCCCGTCCCGCCGGGGACGCCGTTGGGGTCGGCGTTGCGCACCGGACCCTGGTTGGCGACGCCGTTGTTGGCGATGTCCCCGCCGCGGAAGCCGGTGTTGGTGCCCGTCGCCACGGTGTCGGTCGATGGGTCGTTGGACTGCTCGTCGGCGACCATCAAGGGCGGAGGCGCCGTGGGCGCGGGGGGCGGCGGAGGCGGCGGAGGCGGGGCCTCGGCCACCGGGCGCGGAGCGCGGGCGACCGGAGCAGGAGCCGGAGGCGGAGGCGGCTCGGCCGCGGCAGGAGGCGGCGGAGGAGGCGGCGGTGGAGGAGGCGGCGGAGGCGGGGTCTCGATGTCGACCTCGGAGACCACCGGCACGGGGAGCTCATGGGGAGCCCCCATGCGGCTGAGGCCCACCAGCAGCAGCGCCAGCAGCCCGTGAAGCGCCACCGCGCCCGCCAGGGAGGCGGGCAGCGCGCGCGGACGATCGGGGTGAAGCACGACCGGGCGGCGCGGACCCTCCGGGTCGACGATGGCGACGCGGCTCGCCTTCACGGCGTGACCTCGGCGTTGCCCTCGGCCTGTGTCTGGATGGCGAACTTGGTCACTCCGGCGCGCCGCACCAGGTCGATGACGTGAACCACGCGGCCGTGGGGCACGCGCTGGTCGGCGGCGATGATGGCGCGCACCTCGGCGTTGTCGCGGTGGCGCTCCCTCATGAACGCGATGAGCTGCTCTTCGGTGACGGGCCGGGTGTCGGCGAAGA
>Ga0207969_100019_pt1 | contig 119624 bp, 87 predicted proteins | sample LakWasMet25_LOW6_2_FD_183869 | JGI IMG/M metagenome (GOLD analysis project Ga0207969, IMG submission 183869) | Freshwater sediment methanotrophic microbial communities from Lake Washington under simulated oxygen tension - Sediment Metagenome... | ecosystem: Environmental > Aquatic > Freshwater >...
ATCCGAGTCAACCTCGCCGCATCACCACGGTCTTCGATACCATCGAGCGCGAGGCGCGTATCCATGCGCGGGTTGCGTGACGAAACCACTGTTCCACAAGGCGTTTCACGCTAACCGGTCAGGCATGCGGTTTCCTCATGCCCGAGAACCTGATTTTCCAGCAGTCCTACGAAGGCTTCAGGAATTTCTATTTGGACGGCGACAAGCGCCTCTATTTCCAGCGCTTCGTGGACTGGAACAAGGCCGGCAAGCCGTTCGCTCCAGTGGGACATCGCTTTCTTGGCTTCTTCATCGGCGAACCCGTGCGCGACTACGCTCAAGGCGTGCCGGTGGTCCAGTTTGAGAAGAAGCCTAACGACAAGAAGGCGAGCATCTTTGCGCTGAAGGAGTATGCGCATTGCCAGCACTTCGCGGATCTAGAACACATCTTCACTCGCAGGGAGCTGGTGGCCCTAACCACCGGGGCCAGCACGGCATTTAGCTACGCCACCGACATGGACGAAGGACGCAAGTTCGCCCTCCTGGCCGGTTCATGCCCGTATCTCGGGCGTGAAGGCGTGGAGATTTTCCCGCAGGAACTGTTCCTGTTGACGGTCGACAAGACCAAGAAGATTCGCAAAGGCTGTGCGTATGTCAGCAACTACCAGAGCGAGCGATCCAAGCACAAGGTCGCCGCAGGCAATTTCCTCATCGAGACCGAGCTGCTCTTTCCGTTGATCAAGGGGACGGATATCGAGCGGTTCCACATCGAGCCGTCTCAGTATGTTGTCCCGTTCCCATACGACGACGGAGCACGGGCACCTATCGAAAGCGAGAAATTGACCAAGGTGGCGCCTAACTTGATGGCGTATTTCAACGCTAACCGGTCTTCCTTCGATGATCAGACCGATTACAATGACCGGATCATTGGCGAGAAGAACAAGAGTGAGTTCTATGCCCTGGCGCGGGTCGGCCAGTATTCCTACGGCAATCATTTTGTGGCGTTTCGCGACAACACGAAGTGGCAGGCGGCGGTGGTATCGACGCTGCCGGTGCCGTGGTCGGATAAGGGAAAGCGCCCGGTCTTCCAGAATCACGCGGTGTCCATTTCGCAGCGGGCAGACGGCAATTTCATCACCAAGGATGAAGCCCATTACATCTGCGCCATCTTCAACGCGCCCATGGTGTCGGAGTTCATTCTCAAGTCGAGCGATAGTCGTACGTTCAAGATCCGGCCTCCCATCAGCGTCCCGCCGTTCGACCCTCTCAATGAACGGCATCAGAAGCTGGTCGCGCTGTCCAAGCAGGCGCACAAGGACTACGCCGACCCCAGGCTGATGGCGGCCCACGACAAGGCCCTAGATACCGCCTACTTGGCGCTCCTGAAAGAGCAGCCCAATTCGGGTGAGACCGCAAACAAGAAGGGCGCGAAGAAAGCCACTGAGAAAACCGCGGCCGCCAAGGTGAAGAAGGCCGCGAAAAAGTCCTTGAAGTAGCCGAACTGGGGAGCGCACTGGTCCGTAAGTACCGCGAGGCTGGGTTGACGTCGGCGAGGTCGCCTCTCGCTGACGAAGGCCACGAGGCGATTCCCTGCGCAGCCGACTACGGCCCGTCGCGCGACCGCAGCATCCACCCTACCTCGGTCGGTGCGTCTTCCGACCAGCGCATCCCCCCACCCCCTCCCACGAAAACGCCGCCAGAAATCTCCCCCGCCCGCGGCCCCTCCGCGACACTCCGACGACCCACATGGCGACCCCGAAGCGCGCGCAGCCCAAGCCCACCAGGCCCACCAGGCCCTCCCCGACCCCCGTCGCCCGCGTCGCCGACGTGGTGCACCTCAGCCGCGCCCGGCGGCAGGAGTTCGACGACCTCCTCTCCACCATCGCGGCGCAGCTCGGCCGAGAGCGCTCGCAGTGGGATCTCCTCTGGGAGAAGGTCGGCCAGGCCCTCGAAGGCGAGGTGCCCCTCTACCGCGCGAAGTTCACCACGCTGAAGGCCTTCATCGCGAAGGTGCTGCCCGGCGAGAGCGAGCGCTCGGTGAAGCGCAACGTGCTCGTGGCCGGGTGCTTCACCGCGGCCGACGAGAAGCGCCACGGCGTCACCGTGCTCGAAGACATCGCCCTCTTCGTGATGGCGCAGACCGGCGCCCGCATCGCGCCGAAGGCCATCGACCTCGATCGCTTGAAGATCCCGGTGCCGGGCGTCGGAGGAAGGCTGGCGATGAAGCCCGCGCGGGAGTGCACCCAGGACGACCTGCGGAGGGCGCGGCGCGCGCTGTCGAAGGGGCGCTCGGCGAAGCCCGCGTCGGCGCGGGAGAAGGCCCTGCGCGGGGCGCTCGCGAAGGTGAAGTCGCTGAAGGTCATCGGCGTGAGCGAGCGGGCCGACGGGTTCACGCTGTCGAAGGTTCCGGCGGAGGGCTTTGCGGCGCTGGGGAAGGTGCTCACGACCCTCAAGGCCCCCGCGGAGGGCTGACCAGAGGAGGGGGAGCTGCGTGGACGCCGCCGGAGCTGCGTGGACGCCGTTCGCGCCGCGCTCCCCGGCGACGCGACCGGTGGACTACCCTTCGGGCATGACTGGCGACGTCGCCCGCAACCTCGACCCGGAGTTTCCCAACCTCGACCCCGCGGTGGTCGATGGCTACCGCAACGCGCCGGAGGCCGTGGTCGCGGAGATCATCGACGGGCAGCTCTCGCTCATGCCGCGTCCCCATCGCCAGCATGTGCGCGTCGCTGGCGAGCTGCACGGCGAGCTGCGCGGACCCTTCGATCGAGGCCGCGATGGGCCGGGAGGCTGGGTGCTCATGGTGGAGCCGGAGCTGCGCCTCGGGCCCCGCCCCGACGTGGTGGTGCCCGACGTGGCCGGGTGGAGGCGCGAGCGCCTGCCGGTCGGCTTCCTCGCCCGGGAGGCCCCTGCCTTCATCGATCTCGCGCCCGACTGGGTGTGCGAAGTGCTCTCGCCTTCGACGGAGCAGGTCGACCGGGGCCGCAAGCTGGACCTCTACCGCCGCGAGGGCGTCGGGCACGTCTGGCTGGTGTCGCCGGTGTTGCGGACGGTGGAGGTGTTCCGCCGTCACGACCTGGGGTGGCTGCTGACGGCGACCTTCGCCGGGGGCGTCGCGGTGCGGGCGGAGCCCTTCGACGCGGTGGAGCTCGACCTCGCGGTCTTGTGGGCGTCCTGACGCGGCGGCCCGGCTGGTTGATCACGGCGTCTGTGGGCGCTTCCCCGGTACGACCGCGCGGTGTTGGTACCCTGAGCCAGACCCCGAGTGTCAGCGAGGGGGAGCGCCCGCTCGGGTCGTCAGCGCGGATCTCCGATGCCGCGATTTTTGTAGGAATCATCGGAGATTCCGGACGTGACCTGACGACCCGAGCGGGCGCTCCCCCTCGCTGACGCTCGGGGTCTGGCTCAGGAATCATCGGAGATTCCGGACGTGACCTGACGACCCGAGCGGGCGCTCCCCCTCGCTGACGCTCGGGGTCTGGCTCAGGTACCAACACCGCGCGGTCGTACCGGGGAAGCGCCCACAGACGCCGTGATCAACCCGTCAGGCCAGCGCTGTAGTACCTCGCCTCAGCCGCGCGACATCCACAGCGCGTGGGCGACGGTCCATGCGCGGGAGAGCCCCGGGTCGGGCTCGCCTCCGTCGGCCATCCGGTGCATCTGCTCCACGTAGGTCTGCAGGCCTCGCGGGCGAGCGTCGAGGCCTTGAGCCCGACCATCGCGGGGGACTCGTAGCTGCCTCCGGAGATCTCCAGCAGGTCGACGCCGCGGCCTTCGAGTCTGGCTTTCGGGGTACGAGCGAGAGGCCGTCGGCGACCAGAGCCAGACCCCCAGCCCGTAGGGGCGGGGAAGTGACCGACCACGCCAGCTCAATGCGGCCTCGCCCGGAGGGGAGTGACCGACCACGCCAGCCCAGTGCGGCTCGTTGGCTCCGGGCTCCAAATCCGAGAACCGTTCTTCGTGGGTTCTCCACTCGATGACGTCGCTCGTCGCGACGAAGACCCACTGGGCGAACGTGGTCGGTCGCTCCCCTCCGGGCGAGGCCGCATTGGGCTGGCGTGGTCGGTCACCTCCCCGCCCTTACGGGCTGGGGTCTGGCTCTGGTCGCTGACGGCCTCGCGCACCCCCCGGGAGGGACGCATTCCCATGCTCCCGATGGGCGCCGATCGCGTTAGCGTGGAGGCCCCCCTGGGACCCCATTAGATCGCGAGGAGAACCGATGCCGCCCGTACGCACCAAGCGCCTCTCCGCCCCGAGCTCGAAGCGCGTGATCGCCGACCTGCGGGAGCTCGCCGCGCGCACCTCCACCGAGCGAGGAGCGCAGCGCGTCGCCTGGGGTCCTGTCTGGCGCGAGGCCCGCGCGTGGTTCGTCGAGAAGGTGAAGGCCGACCTCGGGCTGCCGGTGGAGACCGACCCCGCGGGCAACGCGTGGGTCACGCTCCCCGGCGCGTCGAAGCAGGGTGTGGTCTTCGGCAGCCACCTCGACTCGGTGCCCGGGGGCGGGTGGCTCGACGGGGTGCTGGGCGTCGTGGCGGGCATCGAGGCCCTCCGTCGCCACGCCGCCGCGGGGACGCCGCCCGTCACGATGCACCTCGTGGACTGGGCCGACGAGGAGGGCGCCCGCTACGGCCGCAGCCTCACGGGCTCCGCGGCCTCCGCGGGAACCCTCGACGCCGCGAAGGAGCTCGCCCACCTCGTCGACCGCAACGGGGTCAAGCTGCCCGACGCGCTGAGAGAGAACGGCGTCGAGCTCGACCGCATGGGCGAGGCGCACGCGTGGCTGAAGGCGCGCGACCCCAGGGCCTACGTCGAGCTCCACATCGAGCAGGGCCCGGTGCTCGAGGCCATGAAGAAGCCCGTCGGGGTGGTGCTCGGCACCATGGGCGTCGAGCGCCACATGGTGCGCTTCACCGGGCAGGCGGTGCACGCGGGCGCGACGCCCATCCCGCTGCGGCAGGACGCCTTCCTCGCGGCGGCGGAGTTCGCCCTGGCCTGCCGCGACATCGGGCTGAAGTTCTCCGGACGCACCCCGAAGACCCGCGTCGTCGCGACCTGCGGCGTCGTGAAGGTAGAGCCCGGCTTCGTCACCGCGGTCTCCGGCGCGACGGACATCTCCCTCGACCTGCGCGCCCTCGACGGCGCGGTGCTCGCCAAGATGCAGTCCGCCGCGGAGAAGGCCTCTCGCGCCGCCGCGAAGAAGAACCGCTGCGCCGTCGCGTGGAGCCCGCTGCTCTCCATCGAGCCGCGCCCCTTCGACCCCGAGCTCCTCAGCCTCTGCGCGGAGTCCGTGCGCGAGGTGACGGGCGAGGCGCCGAAGCTGCCCTCCGGGCCGCTCCACGACGCCGCGGAGATGGCCGGGATCATGCCCACGGTGATGGTCTTCGCCCAGTCGTCGCCGGGCATCTCCCACACCCGCCTCGAGGACACGCCGATTCCCCACCTCGACAAGTCGATCAAGGCCTTCTTGCGGCTTGTGGAGAAGACCGTCGACCACGTCGCCGGGGGCGACGAGTAGGGCGCCGCGCCCGTCGGGAGGTCACCACCTCGGCACGGTGATGCCTCTCGCGCCGAGGGCGTCGACCACCTCGCGGCGCACCACGTCGCGGGCGAGGCGGGCGTAGTCCTCGGAGAGCATCCAGCCGAGCTCGCGCACGTGCTCGACGGAGAAGCCCTCGGAGGTCACTCCGTCGCTCGCCCGGCTCTCCAGGCGCTCCCAGAGCGGGGCGTACTGGGAGAGGGTCTCGGCGGCGACTCGCCCCAGGCGCTCGCGCTCGGCCTTGCGCAGCGACGCCGCCACGTGGTCGAGGTACAGGTAGCCGAAGCGCCCGTGCTCGGCCTCGTCGCGCACGATCGTGGTGAGCACCGCGCGGGTGAGCGGGTGCGCCGCCGAGCGCATGGCGCCCGCGAGCATCGGCAGCGAGAAGGCCTCGCCCACGCAGCACAGCCGCAGCACCAGCTCGGTCGCCCGTTCGGCGTGGGTGAGCGAGGGGTCGAGCGCCACGGGCACGCTCGCGGGGTCGTAGCGCATCGGGTAGAGGCCCCCGAGGCGGTCGGCCACGCGAGCGCACAGCTCCACGTGCAGGGCCTCCTCCAGGGGAAACGCGCTCGCCGCCGCGCACAGGTCGAGCGGAGCGCCCGAGAGCGCGAGGCACTGGAGCATCTGGCCCATCACGGCGAAGGTGCAGTGCTCGTTGAAGGCGTTCTCGGTCCAGCCACGGCGAGCGCGTTGGAGCAGCTGCGGAGGATAGCGCGAAGGGTCGAGCGAGGCCCACGGGTACGCATCGTCGATCCCGAAGGCCCGGTGCTTCCGGAGCGCGGGGCCTCGCGTGAAGGTCACCTCGAAGTCGATCAGGGCCAATGGCGACCTCAGCGCGCCGCGAGCCACGCGCCGAGCGCGCCGCCCACGAGAACCAGCAGCACGAAGGCGAGCAGGTAGGGCCAGCGCCGGGGGCGCTCGCTGAGCCCTCGGTCATAGAAGCTCCCCTTGGGGTTGCCGAGGATGATCTCCGGCTTCACTGGCGGCGTGACCAGGATGTCGTCGATGGGCCCTCCGAGGCCGCGGTCATAGAAGCTCCCCTTGGGGTTGCCGAGGATGACCCGCGGTTGCCTCGGCAGCTCGACGGGCGCCCTCTCGAAGAGCGCCAGGAACCCACCGGCGGCCTCTCGCATCGAGGGCCTCGCCTCGGGCTCTCGCGAGAGGCATCTGGCGAACCACGCGTCGAAGCCGGGCGGCAGCCCCTGGGGCCTCGGCGCCTGCGTCGCCCGCTCGCTCGCGGGCGCGAGGACCCCCCACACGATCTCGGACACGAGCGCGATGGTGGAGGCGCCTTCGCGCATGGACACCCAGTAGGGGGCGCCCGTGAGGAGCTCGTAGGCGAGGAGGGCGAAGCTCCAGACGTCGGCGGCGAGGTCCTCGGGAGAGTCCTTGATGACCTCGGGAGCGAGGTGCGCGAAGGTGTCCTTCGGCTGCACGGGGCCGTCGATCGGGTGGAGCCTCCGCGCGCTACGGAGGAGAGGGCCGAGGCCAGGCACGGAGAGCGTGGTCGCCGAGGCGCGGCAGGGGGAGGGGTCGAACCAGATGTTCCTGGTCGAGAGGTCACCGTGGAGGAGGTTGGCGTCGTGCATCGCGGTCATCGTCGAGGCGATCGACGAGAGCGCGCGTTGCGCATCGGCCTCGGACATCGGACCGCGCGCGAGCACGTCGAGGAGGACCTCGCCCCTGGGGACCTTGAAGGTGAGCCACGCGCGCCCGCCCTCGACCCTGCCGTCGATCACATACGGGGCGCCGTTCATCGCATCGAGCTCGACCGTGACGTTGTAGAGGCGCTCCCACGACGCCTCGTCGCGCAGGAGGCCGGGCTCGACCATCAGCAGGGTGATGCGCTGCTGGGGTCGCTCGCGCTCCGCGGGGTAGAGCGAGAACGAGTGGCGCGGGTCGGCGGGGCCCGTGATGCGATAGACGCCAGCGAAGAGGGCGCCAGGCGTGAGCTCGGAGGACGAGTCGGAGTCGGACACGGCGGACCGAGTGTAGTGCCCAGGCGCTGCGCCCGCGTGTTTTCGAGCACTGATCCTTTCCGGCGCGGTCGTCGAGGTGCTGGTGAACGGCACGCCGTACCGGATCCGGCCGCGCGTCTGGTTCGACTGAGCTGCCCGCGGCGCTCCCTGGGCGGGCGAGGCTGGAGTTTCAGCGGCCGATCTTCTAGAGTCGCCCTCTGGCAAGGCGGACCACATGACGGTAGACAAGGCCGACGTGTTTGACCTGGTGGGTCGAACCCTCGTCGACAAGTACGAGGTCGAGCGCTTCGTGGCGAAGGGCGGCTTCGGCTCGGTCTACTACGCTCGCCACATCGAGCTCGATGCGCCGGTCGCGATCAAGGTGCTGATGGTGCCCGATCGCTACGAGGGCGAGCTCCGCGCGGAGTTTCTCGATGGGTTCAGGCTCGAGGCGCGCACCATCGCCGCGCTCGCCCACCCCGCCATCGCGCGCGTGCTCGACTATGGCTCGGTGAGCATCGCCTCGGGGGAGACCCCGTGGATGGCCCTCGACTGGATCGAGGGTCGCACCCTCGAAGCCGACCTCGAGGCTCGCCCCGCCGATGTCGGTCGCTCCCCCGTCGAGGCGCTCGACCTGCTGCGCCCGGCCTTCGATGCCCTGTCGTGCGCCCACGAGGTGGGCATCGCCCATCGTGACATCAAGCCCGCCAACATGATGCTGGTGAAGGCGCGGCGCGGCGAGCCCGGCCTGCGCGTGCTCGACTTCGGCATCGCCAAGGTCATGGAGGCCGATGAGCAGCCTGGCAGCGGGCAGACCGCCACGCAGACCGGGGCAGCGTCGTACTCGCTCCTCTACGCGGCGCCCGAGCAGCTCAGCCGCGCTCGCACCGGCCCGTGGACGGACGTGCACGCCCTCGCGCTCGTCCTCGTCGAGATGCTCATGGGCCAGCGGGCCTACCACAGCGTCGACTCCGTCGCGATCTACGCCGACATCCTCGACCGGGAGCGCCCCACTCCCAGGCGCTTCGGGGTCGACGTCGGCCCCTGGGAGCCCGTCCTGGCGCGCGCCCTCGCGCTGCGCCCGGTGGATCGCTACCCCAACGCCGACGAGCTCCTTTCCGCGCTCGAGTCCTCCCTCCCCCTGGCCGAGGCGGCCTGGCGATCGAGCCGGTCGCGCGCCTCGTCGATGGTGCCCGCGGCCGAGACCGCCCCCGCTGGCGCGAAGAGCGTCACCCCTGTCGAGCGCGCGGCGGAGCGCCGGCCACCCCGCGCCCGCTGGATCATCCCTGCCCTCGCGGCCCTCGCTCTCCCGCTCGTCGCCCTCGGCGTCCGTTCGGCGACCCGCTCCGATGCGCCCGCTCCGGTGACCACCGCCCGCCCCACGCTCGCCCCGGTGCCTCCCAGCGCTCCGGCGCCGGTCGAGCCTCCCGCGGCCGTGGTCGCCGCTCCCCCCGCCGCGGTCGTCGCTCCAGCGCCCCTTCGAGCGCACGCCGAGGCGAACGACATCGGGGCCTCCCGTCGCCGGGGGCCACGGGGCAGGGCCCGCGTCGGTACTGTCGCCGCCGCGCCGCGCCGCGCCGCCCCGAGCCCGGCTCCGCGGCCTCCCACGGTCGTCCCCAGCATCGTGATCGAGTAGAGAGAGGGAGCTCATCGCCGGATGCGACAGGGGATTGCCTCGGGCGCGCTGCTCACCACCCTCTGCCTCCGGGGCGCGTCCGCGCTGGCCCAGGAGAGCCCCGCCGACGTGGCGCGCAGGGGCCTCATCGTCCAGGCGGAGGCGGCCGCGGCGGCGGGCGACCACGCGCAGGCCGTCCAGCTCGCCGAGCGAGCGGCGCGGCTACGCGTGACCCCGACGATCCAGTACTTCCTCGCTCGGGAGCACCTGACGCTCAACCACCCGGTCGAGGCGCTGGGCTACAGCGGCGCATGCGCTCGCGCCGCCGAGGCCGACGTGACGCTCCGCAACCGCGACGGCGTGCTCCAGGCGTGCAGGGCCATCGTGACGGAGTCCGAGGCCCGCGTCGGCCGGGTCACGGTGCGCGTCCCCTCGCCGCCCCCGCAGGGCCTTGTGGTGCGGGTGCAGCAGGTCGAGCTCTCGGCGACGCTCCACGACGTCCCCTACCCGGTGCTGCCTGGGGCGGTGGTCGTCGAGGCGAGCGCGCCGGGGCACCTGCCGTTTCGTCGCGAGGTGCAGGTCGCCGCGAGCCAGACCGAGCCGGTGGAGGTGCGCCTCGAGGCGGAGCCCGCGGTCGCGGAGCCGGTCCCCGCGGTGGCCCCTCCGGTCGCGCTCCCTCCGACCGTCCCCGCGGTGGCGCCGCCGGTCGTCCCGGCGCCGCGCGGCGCCAGCGTCGGCCCGTGGATCGTCGCCGGCTCCGGGGTCGTGGCGCTCGCCCTCGGCGGGGTGTTCTTCGGCCTGGCGTCGGGCGAGCGCAGCGACCGCATGGCGGCGTGCGACGTCCACGGCCTCAACTGCTCGCCCGAGGCGCTCACGCACGACCGGCGCTACGAGTCCTACCTCACGGCCACCAACGTCGCGCTCGCCGTCGGCGCGGCCGCGGTGCTGGGCGGCGCGACCTGGTTCATCGTCGATCGCCTGACCCACCGGGGCGAAGGGCGCGCGACGCTGCGCTGGGGCGTCTCTCCGCTGGCGAGCGGGCTCACGCTCGGCCTCGGCGGGCGCTTCTAGGTCCTGCGCTACGTCGTCGCCTCGATGTGCCTCGCGATCAGCTCCTCCACCGCGCCCGCGTGGGTGAGCGGACCCATGTGCCCCGCGCCCTTCACCACCTCCCGCCTCGCGTCGGGCAGCGCCCCGAGGAGCACCTCGCCCACCCGTCGCGCCGCAGCGGGGGAGAGCTCGCCCGCGATCAGCAGCGTCGGGGCCGTAAGCGCCGAGTAGGCCGCCGCGCCGGTGCGGTCGGCCATCAGCGACGACACCTCGCGAAACACCACCCGCCCCACCCGGAGAAACTGCTCCCTCGACGCGGCGGGGAGCGAGCGCCAGGCGTCCGGGCCGTTCCAGTAGTTGACGAAGGTCTCCAGCCAGGCTTCGGACCCGCCGAGGGACTCGTCGCTGAAGATGGGCTGCGCCCCGGCCCTCATCAGGTCGGCGAGGCCCACGGCGTCGGGCGGGTCGCGCAGCACGCCGAAGGCCACCGGGTCGTACACGGCGAGCGAGCGGACGCGGTGAGGCAGCGTGCGGGCGAGGGTGAGCGCGACGAGGCCGCCGTAGGAGTGGCCGACGAGGTGCACCGGCCCGTCGAGCGCGTCGAGCGCCCTCGCCACAAGGGCCACGTCGAGCTCGTACCCGAAGGGAACATCATCGCTCCACGGAGGGTTCTTCCCCGAGCCGAGGAAGTCGGGCGCGAGCACCCGGTGGCTCGCGGCGAGGCGCTCCGAGAGCGACCTCCACTGGCGAGAGGACATCCCGCTGCTGTGCAGCAGCACGACGGGCGCTCCGGCGCCGCGGTCGTCGACATGGAGAGGCGCAACAACAGGGTCGTTCATCGCAGGTGCCGCGCTTCATCGCACGAACCCGTGACGCCAGAAATCCCCTGCGCTAGCTTGCGCTCCCCTCGCGAGAACCCTCCTGCCCCGATGTGTCATTGACCTCCGTGCTCCGCCGACGATCCCTCCGCCAGCTTTGCTCCGCCCACGCCCTCGCGCTCTCCGTGGCGTGGGCCTCCGAGGCGCGCGCCCAGGTGTCGCTGCAGCTCTCCATCGATCCGCCGCAGCCGGTCGCGGGGGAGCCCTTCCACATCATCTACGGGGTCTCGATGCAGGGCGGCGCGGGGGTGGCGGTGCAGCCGCTCACGATGCCCGAGGGGCTCGACGTGCTCTCCCGACCTGATCCTCCGGCGGTGCCGTCGGGGATGATGATGGGCGGGGGGATGTTCATGTTCCGCTCGTCGGTGACCTACGTGGTGAGGGCGCGGCGGCCGGGGCGCTACGTCGTCCGCAACGCCATGGCCCGCTCGTCCGAGGGGCGCGTCGTCGCCCAGCTCGCGCCGCTCGCCATCAACGTCGGCCGCTCGTCGGGCAACGCGCCTCAGGTGGCGCCCGACCCGGGCTTCAACAACCCCTTCCCGGGCTTCTTCGACCCCGTCGAGCCTCCGCCCGAGCCTGCTCTCCCCACCGGCCCTGACGTCCCTCCGGACGGCACCCTCACCGGCGCCCAGGCCTCGCCCACGGGCTTCGTGCGCGCGGTGGTCGACGTCGCCGAGCCCTACGTCGGGCAGCAGGTGATCTACCGCGCGTTCATCTACGTCCCGGCCAACGAGGCGGGCTGCGAGCCCATGCGAGAGGCGACCCTCGACGGCTTCTGGTCCGAGGTGCTGATGGAGCCCCGGCAGGTGTGCGCCCAGCGATGGATCCCCCAGCGCGTCGGCACCTGGACCATGACCGCTGGGATGGTGCGCCGCCTCGCGCTCTTCCCCACGCACGCGGGCCGGCTGGAGATCGGTCCGCTCCGCATGGGGGTGGAGTACATCGAGGGCGACGGCTTCTTCGGCCGGCGTCGAAGGGAGGAGCTCAGCACCCCCGCGATCGTGATCGAGGCGCGCGAGCCTCCGATGGAGGGCCGTCCGCCGGGCTATGTGCCGGGCACCATCGGCCCGCTCTCGATCAGCGCCAGCATCGACCGGCCGGAGGTCCCGGTGGGAGAGACCGCCACGCTGACCGTGAGGGCGCAGGGCAACGGCTACCTGGGGAGCGTGACGCTCCCGGCGCCGCGAGGGGTGGAGGGCCTGCGGGTGCTGCCTGGCAGCTCGCGCTCGGCCGTCGACCGCAACGCCGAGCCGCTGCGGGGCGACGTGGTGAACGAGTACCGCGTGGTGGCCGACCGCCCCGGGAGCTTCACGCTCCCGACGCTGACGGTGCCGTGGTTCGACCCGTCCACCGGGCGCTACCAGTCGTCGCAGGTGGTGCTGCCGGTGATCGTGGCGACCGGCGCGGCGCGCCCCCCGGAGGAGGCCGCCGACCTGCACGACCCGTCCATCGCGCTCGAAGGATTACAGAGGGACGTATCCCTCAAGGCCTCGACGAGCTTCTTCACGACGCCGCTGCGGGTGTGGGGGACGCTGTCTGTGGTCCCTGGCGCGGTGCTGCTGGCGGGCCTCGGCTATGGGCTGCGGCGGTGGTCGAGGGCGCGGCGTGTGGTGAAGGCGGAGACGGCGAAGAACGACCCGCGCTCGCTGCTGGCTCAGGCGGACGCGGCGCTGGCGGCGGGCGACGCGGCGGGCGCGCTGGGCCTCGGGGCGAGGGCGCTCGACCGGGCCGAGCGTGGGGCGAAGTCGACGGACGAGGCGCTGGCGCAGCGGGCGCGCGCGGCGAGGGAGGCGGGCGACGGGCTGCGCTTCGCGGGCGCGGCGGTGGACCGCGACGCGGTGGCGTCGGCGCTGAGAGAGCTGAGGGCGGTGGTCGAGGCGATGGAGGCGGGGTCATGAGGCGGAGTCTGCGGGCGCTGCTGATGGCGGCGCTGGTGAGCCTCGCGGCCTCGACGGCGGGCGCGGTGAGCGCACGAGAGCTGCTCGACCGGGCGCTCACGGCGGAGGCGAGGGGCGACCTGCCGACGGCGGCGCGCTCGCTGGAGGAGCTGGTCGCCGCGGGGGTGGACAGCGACGGGGTGCTCTACGACCTGGGCACGGTGTACGCGCGGCAGGAGCGCTACGGCGAGGCCATCTGGTGCTACGAGCGGGTGCTCCGGCGGGCGCCGTTGATGTGGGCGGCGAGGGACAACCTCCGGTCGACGAGGATGAGGCTCGCGAGGCGCGACGCGGGGCGCAGCGGGCAGGCGGTGGTGGAGCAGGCGGTGCCGCTGCGGGTGCAGATCGGGGAGCTGGTTCCGTTCGGGTGGGCGGTGCTGCTGGGGGTGCTGGGCGAGCTCGGTGTGGTGCTCTCGGTGTGGCGCCGGCGGAGGGTGACCTCGGAGCTGGAGCGCGTCGGCACCACCGTGGCGCTGGTGCTCTCGCTGACGCTGACCGCGGGCGCGCTGGGCCTGGTGGCCGCGCGCAGGGCGCTCCCTCCCGAGGCGGTGGTGCTACACAGCGGGCTGCGGCTGCGTCAGACGGCGAGGGTGGACGGCATCCCCGACGCGGTGGTGCGCGAGGGAGAGCGGGTGGTGCGGGTGTCTCGCGACGGGGTGTTCACCCGGGTGAGGACGCTCACCGGAGCGACGGGCTGGGTGGAGTCGAGCGAGCTCGGGGCGCTGTAGGGCGACGTCGCCGCCCGGCCAGCGCCAGCGCCAGCAGCGCGACCCCGCCCATCCCCCGGCCCGCGCTCCCTGCGCTCCCCGCCCGGCAGGAGCAGCCCCCCTCGGTCACCTCGCGCAGGGCCTCCCCGGCGTCGTCCCCGAGGTCCGCCGCTGCGCCCGCGTCGAGCGCCATCGCGCCCGCGTCGAGCGCCTCGACCCCTGCGTCGACCCCCACCGCGCCTGCGTCCATGGCCACCGGCACATCGGGCGTCGTCGTCCCGGCGTCGGTCACCGGGGGCATCGTCGGGTCGATCACCAGGCGCAGCACCGGGCCTCGCCCGGCAGAGACCTCCTTCGAGTCGAAGTGCGCGGCGTTCGTGTCGCCCGGCTCCGGCAGCACCGCGAAGGCGTAGGTGCCCGGCGCGCTCACCGCGCTCACCGGCAGGGCGAGCGCGTAGGGCTGGTCGACCGAGACCCCGTCGACGCGAGCCAGCCTCGCACCGCGCGGCCCGGGGCGCGCGCTCCAGGTGAGCGTTGACTCCGACCAGGCCTCGCTCGCCGCGGCGAAGACGCTCGCGCCGGTGCCCTCGGACGATGGCCCGGTGCCGCTGTGGAGCAGCAGCTGCGCCTGCACCACCCGCCCAGGCAGCGAAGGCACCCTGAACTTCACATAGAACTCGCTGTCCCCCGCGCCGACGGCCAGGTCGCGCAGCTCGGGATAGACCGACGAGGGCAGCGTCGGGTCGACCGTCACGTCCTCCACCGCGGGGAGGTCGAGCACCATGCCCGACATCGTCGGCGTGCCCGAGTCGGCGACCATCGTCCCGGCGTCGGCGACCGTCGTCCCGGCGTCGGTGACCGTCGGGTCAGGGCAGCGCGCGATCTCTCCCTCCACGCCGTCCACCACCAGGTCGGAGAACACCGCGCCCACCGGGAGCTGCGCGCTGTCGACGGCGCTCGGGCGCGACGTCCCCAGCGACATGTGCAGCTCCGACGGAGCGAAGCGCGCGCCCGACCAGTCGATGGTGAGCACCACCGCGCCGTTGCGGAGGTAGCGCGTTCGGCCGCCGCCCCACTCGATGCGCAGCCGCTGGGCGGTGCCGTCCCAGCTCCCGTTGCCGCCGAAGGGCTCCTCGAAGAACGACCCGCAGCCGCAGGCCCCGTAGCCCGGCGCGCCGCTCGGGCAGATGCCCCACATCAGCTTCTGCTGCCCGGCGCGCGTCCCCTCGCCGTTGGCGTAGAGGCGCAGCATGCACTTGAAGTGGTTGTCCCGAAACTCCGGCGAGTAGCGGATGGGCTCCGCGATGCCGTAGCCGGCCTCGTACATCGCGAACACCTCCGTGTCCGAGGTGTCCGTGAGGCTCGCCATGGTGACGTTCGCCAGCGTGAACTCCACCGACCCGGAGACCAGCCTCGGAAGCCCGTACCAGATGCGGTCGCGGCGGTCGGTGACGTGCCACCCGTCGTCCGCGAAGCGGCCTCCCACCGCGTTTCCCATGGTCCTCCCCCGGAGCCCGTCCTCCAGGTGGAAGGCCCTCACCGACCTCGCCCCCAGCAGCGTCCCCAGCGCCGCGCAGGTCACCGCCACCGCCCACCGAAACCCGCTGCGATTCGATGCCATCGGCGTGCAAGCCTCCGTCGTGGTCGTCGAGATCCCCTTCAGTTCGTCGTCGCGTAGACGTCGAGTCGGTACGTCTCCTGGTCGCTGTCGCTCGCGGTGTAGATCGCCACGCCCGTCGCAGGGCACTGCCGGTCGATCACCACGTTGCCCTGCGCCGGGATCGCCACGCCCCGCTCCGCTCCCTGGTGCCGCATCAGCGAGGCCCCCTGGGCCACCACAAGGCGGGTGAACATCAGCGTCGCGCAGGAGGCCCCGAGCCGCCCCAGGTCGGCCACCAGCAGCACCCGTCGGAAGCGGTTCTCCGCGACCTCGATCACGGCGTCGTGGAGGGGCGGCTGGCGAACGCCTCGCAGCGCGGTCTCGGTCACCTGACGGAAGTTCACCGGCAGCCCGAGGCCCCAGCGGTCGCCCGGAGGGACGAAGGGATCCACCCTCGGGTTGACCCCCGCGTCGAGGTCTCCCCGCACGGCGTCGTAGAGCCGCTGGTAGGTGGTCGCGTTGGCCGGGAGCAGCCGGGCGCCCGCCATGGTGAGCTCGATCGCCGCGCCCAGCGAGCGCGCCCCGGGCGGAACCTGCGACTGCGCCGCGAGCACCGCGGGCTCCGGTCCGAGCGAGGCGAGCCCCGGCGCCGAGAGCTCGCCGCGGGTGAGGGCGAGCGGGCCGCCCACGCGACCCCACGGCCCCCGGTACACCGCGTAGTGCAGCACGCCCTCGTGGAAGGGTGAGTTCGTCAGCGGGTCGGTGCCTCGGGTCTCGGCGACGGCGACGCGCGGCTGCGCCTCCCAGTTGCACCACTGGGTCTGCGCGACGAGGCCCTCACCGCCGCGGTGCAGCGAGAGCGGCGCGACCGGGTACGTGGTGATGCGCGACGAGTCGGCGGCGAGGTCCTGCACCGCCACCGCGCGGGGCGACTGGTACCCGTAGGCCGTCACGATCACCGCCACGCACTCCCTCGCCCCCAAGGCGATGGGGCGACGCCACACCCCCACGCCGTCGACCAGGGTCACCGGCGCCTCTCCCTCCTCGGCGAGGGTCATCCCGAGTTGCGTGGCGAGCTGGCGCTCTCCCTCGAAGGCCGAGAGCGCCTCCGCCCTTCCGATCGCCCGCAGCGGCAGCGGCGGCAGCCTCGCCCGCATCCCGTAGGCCACGAACAGGAACACGAACATCGCCGCGACGAGCGAGATCGAGAGCCCCAGCACCCGCAGCGTGGTCTTCATCGGTCCCGGGGAGCGAATCTCTCACGGTCGCCGCCCGATGGACACCGCGGGCTTTGGGTTACGCTCGCGGGTGCCATGAGACGAAGCGCCCGGTTGATCACTCTGTGCCTCGTGCTCCAGGCCTACGCGGCCGCCGGGCAGCAGACCGGCGGGCGCTTCGGCGGCTCCAACTGGGGCTCTCCCTCGGCCGCTGCCCCGGCGGCTCCGTCGTACGCGCGGCCCCCGATGCCTGGGCCGCCCGCTCCTTCGCCCATGCCGGCGATGCCCGTGCCTGTGCCGACGATGCCCATGCCCGTGCCGACGATGCCCATGCCCGTGCCGGTGGCGGTGCCGACCCCGGCGATGCCTTCACCGCCATCCCCTCCTCCGCCCCCTGCGCCAAGGGTGAGGGTGACCGACTATCGACGGCCGTCGCCTCGCGATCTCCCTCCCTCGACCGAGCGGCGCGCTCGCCCGCTGGATGACGCCGAGTACCAGATCACCCACCCCCATCAGGACTTCAACGCCCGCTACGGTCCCACCCGAACGCTCCCTGGAGCCGTCGCGGGAGCGTTGGCCTTCGGCCTCGGCGCGGCGCTCACCTTCTGGCTCACCCGCGAAGGGGCCTCGGCGCCCCGTCCGCAGGGCCCGATGCGCGCGCCCGTCCCGATGCGCCACCCCGGCGTCGAGGTGCGCCGCGTCTCCATCGCCTTCGACTGGACCGCCCGGGCCTCCATCCAGCACGCCCTCTCCCGGGCCGCGGTGGGCATCGACCCGAACTCCCCTCAGGGGCTCCACGCCGCCGCCACGCTCGCCCGCGATGCCCTCGCTGCGGCGCACCGGGGCGCCCGGTACGGGGTGTTCCAGAGCTGGGCGCTCGACCCCGCGCAGGGGCAGCATGTGTTCGGGAGGGTCGCCGACTCGCTGCGGGGCAGGTACACCGTCGAGACCATCGACAACGCGCGGCGCGTGGCGGGGCCGAAGCTGCGGGCGAGCTCCGAGGAGGGCCCCGGCCTGGTGGTGGTGAGCCTGCTGGTGGCCTCGAAGGCCGCGCTCCCTCCGCTGCCCCCGGGGATGAACCTCCCGGCGCTCATGGCCGCGCTCGAAGGGATGATCCCCCCTCGGGCCGAGCAGCTCGCGGCGCTGGAGGTCGTGTGGTCCCCGGCCGACGAGGGCGACCCGATGTCCTCCGCCGAGCTGGAGGTGCTCTACCCCGAGCTGGCGCGCCTCGACGAGGGGGCCGCCCTGGGTCGCCGGGTCTGCGGCTCCTGCCGCGCCGTCTACGCCGGCGAGCTCGGTCGCTGCCCGGCTTGCGGCGGGGTGTGAGCGCCCTTGCGGAGCGCCCTGCAACGGCACCATCGTCAGCCCATGAGCATCCTCCTGTCGCCTGCCACGCTGCATGTTGCCGACCTCGACCAGCCGGTGCGCGCCTGGCTCATCGAGCAGCGCTACGACCAATTCGTCGGTAAGCACGAGGGCCCGCTCTCCTGGAGAGACCGCCTCCAGCCGGGCTCCTCCGGCGACGTGCTGCCCCACTGGGAGGTGCGCCCCGAGGCCCCGGACTTCATCTCCGTCGACGGGCACGACGTGCTCCTCCCGGTGGACAAGGTCCACCACGGCCAGCTCCGCCGGATGCGCGCCATCCTGAGCGACGACTCCCGCTGCCTCACGCTCTTCCTCCGCGACCTGAGCGCCAGCGAGGGCCCCGAGGCGGGGCGCTTCGCCTTCTGCGAGCAGGCCCCCGGCGCGAGCTGGTACCTCTGCACCGTCTGGCACGAGTGGTTCGCCACGCGCTGAGCGCCGCCTGATTCGCGCGGCCGATGATGTCGCCCGGGCGCAACGCCCACTCCGCGGTTGCGGACGGCCCGCGAGCGGGTCTGCAACCGCTCAAGTGGGAGCATTGGTCACAATTGGCGCAAGCGGTTTGCGCCAATTGTGACCGATGCTCAGACCTCAGCGGCTGCGAGGCCCGCTCGGGGGCCGTCCGCAACCGCGGAGCGGGCGGCGCTTCGGCGGAGAGGAGACCAACGCTCAGACAGCAGCCTGAGCCGTCTGCATGAGGGCGCGCCGCTGGTGTAGGCTCCGCGGCCCTTATGCACGCGCTATTGGAAGAGTTGGGATCGGCCGCCTCGGCGGCGCTGGTAGAGGCCTTCGGCGCGGAGGGCGTTCCCCCCACGCTGGTGTTCGAGCCGTCGCCCCGCGCGGACGTGCAGTGCACCGCCGCGATGCAGCTCGCCAAGGCCCTTCGCAAGCCGCCGCGCGACCTTGCCGCGGCGATCCTCCCGTCGGTGCTCTCGCACCCCGCCGTGGAGAAGGCCGAGATGGCGGGCGCGGGCTTCATCAACGTCACCCTGCGCGACGCCTGGATCGCCGGGCACCTCGACGACGCCCTCACGCACCGCGCGGTGGGCGCGGGGCAGACGGTGGTGCTCGACTACTCCTCCCCCAACGTCGCCAAGCCCATGCACATCGGGCACATCCGCTCGACGATCCTGGGCGAGGCGATGAAGCGGGTGCTGCGCGCGGTGGGCTACACCGTCGTCGCCGACAACCACCTGGGCGACTGGGGCACGCAGTTCGGCAAGCTCATCGTCGGGTGGCGCCGCTACCTCGACCGCGCGGCCTACGAGCGCGACCCGGTGGGCGAGCTGTTACGCATCTATGTAAAGTACAGCGAGGAGGAGAAGGCCCAGAAGCAGGCGCTCGGCGCCCCGGTGAAGGAGGGCGACGACGACGACGCCCCGCTCCCGGCGCAGGCCCCCGAGCTGCTGCTGGCGGCGCGCGCCGAGCTGGTGAAGCTGCAGGCGGGCGACCCGGAGAACGTCGCGCTGTGGAAGCAGTTCGTCGACGTCTCGATGGCGGAGTTCGATCGGGTCTACGAGCGCCTCGGGGTGAGCTTCGACGAGGTGCTGGGGGAGAGCTTCTACAACGACCAGCTCGCGGCGACGGTCGACGAGCTGCTGGAGAAGGGCATCGCGGAGCACAGCCAGGGGGCGGTGATCGTGACCTTCACCAAGGAGCGCGACGGCGAGGCGATGCCCCCGATGCTGGTGCGCAAGGCCGACGGGGGCTTCCTCTACGGCACCAGCGACATCGCGGCGATGCGCTACCGCATGGGGCGGTGGAGCCCCTCGCGCATCCTGATCGTGACCGACGAGCGGCAGCAGCTCCACTTCCGGCAGCTCTTCGCGGTGGCGCGCCGGCTGGGGGTCCCGACCCGGCTGGAGCACGTGTGGTTCGGGCTGATGCGCCTGCCCGAAGGAACCTTCTCGACCCGCGACGGCAACGTGATCTCGCTGGAGTCGCTGCTCGACGAGGCGGAGAAGCGCGCGGCGGACGTGGCCCGCTCGCTCAACGCCGAACTCCCCGAGGCCGAGCTCGCGGAGGTGGCGCGCGTCGTGGGCCTCGGGTCGGTGAAGTACAACGACCTCTCCAAGGACCGTCAGACCCTCATCACCTTCACCTGGGACAAGGCCCTCTCGCTCCAGGGGAACACGGCGCCGTACCTCCAGTACGCGTACGCGCGCATCCGGTCGATGCAGCGCAAGGCCGCCGAGCTCGGGGCGGCGCCGGGCCCCGTCGGGGCGCTCGAGCCCTCCGAGAGGGCGCTGGTGCTGGCGCTGCTCAAGTACCCGCTGGCGGTGGAGGAGGTGGCGATGTCGTCGCGGCCCCACGCGCTCTGCGACTACCTCTACTCGCTCGCTGGGGCCTTCTCGACCTTCTACAACGACCAGCCCGTGCTCACCGCCGAGCCCGCCGTGCGCGCGGCGCGGCTCACGCTCTGCGACCGGGTGGCGACGGTGCTGCGGCGGGGCCTCGACCTGCTGGGCATCGAGGTCGTGGAGCGCATGTGACCACGCGGCTGGTCACGGGCTATCCGCGGCTGCTGGCGCGGCGCATCGCGACGGAGGTGCTGGCCGACCCGGACGCGAGCGTGGTGATGCTGGTGCGGGCGCGCTTCCTGGAGGAGGCGCGGCGCTGGGCGGCCACGCTGGGGGCCGACGCCGGGCGGGTGGAGGTGCTCGAAGGCGAGGTGACGGCGATCGACATGGGGCTCGGGGGGAGGGAGTTCCTCGACCTGGCGAGGCGCATCGACGTGGTGCACCACGCGGCGTACTCGACCAGCCTTGAGGTGGGGGACTCGGCGATCAGGGCGCTCAACATCCAGGGGACGAAGGAGGTGCTGGAGCTCGCCCGCGCGGGCCTGGAGCAGGGCAGCGCGCCCCGGGTGGTGGCCTACAGCTCGGTGCTCGCCCTCGGCGGCGCGGAGGGCCTGCTGCGAGAGGACGACCTCGACCTGGGGCAGCGGCTTCGCTCCCCCGCCGAGGAGACGATGCACAGCGCCGAGAAGCTCTTGCGCCAGGCGATGGCCACGCTGCCGGTGACGGTGGTGCGGGCGTCGATGATCGTGGGCGACTCGCGCACCGGGGAGATCGACCTCTTCGACGGCCCCTACCTGTTCATCATGTTGATGTTGAGCTCGCCGGTCGACCTGCGGCTGCCGCTGCCGGCGGGCGGCGACCTGCCGCTGAACATGGTCCCGGTCGACCATGTGGCGCGCGCCGGGGTGACGCTGGGGGTGATGCGCGAGGCCGCGGGGCGCACCTTCCACGTGGTCGATCCGTCGCCGCCGACCACGAAGCACGCCTTCGAGCGCATCGCGCAGGTGGCGGGGCGGAGGGTTCCTCGGGGGATGGTGCCGGTGAACCTCTCCCGGGCGCTGCTCAACACGCCGGGCTTCGAGCGGCTCACCCGCAGCCCGAGGGCCTTCGTCGATCGGCTCGCGACCCGGGCCCGCTACGCCAACTCCGGGACGAGGGCGCTGCTCGCGTCGCACGGGGTGGAGTGCCCCGCCTTCGAGGACTACGTCGGTCCGCTCGTGGGCTATGTGCAGTCGCGGCTGGAGGCGAGGCGGCAGCGGGCCGTCGAGGTCGACGTGGACGACCCGCTGGCATGAGCGGGGTGATCCTGGCCTCGACGTCGCGCTACCGCAGGGAGCTCATCGGGCGCCTGGGCATCGCGGTGACGTGCATGCCGTCGCCCTTCGACGAGGAGGCCGCGAAGGGGGCGTTGAGCGCGCTGCCCATCGCCGAGCGGGCGAGGGCGCTGGCCATCGGCAAGGCCGAGGCGCTGGGGGGCCAGTACCCCGACGCGGTGATCATCGGCTCCGACCAGATGGGCGAGCTCGACGGGGAGGCGCTGGGCAAAGCCCACACGGCGGAGAACGCGCGGGCCCAGCTGCGGGGCCTGGCGGGGAGGGAGCACCGGCTGCACACGGCGGTGGCGCTTCACCACCGGGCGAGCGGGCGCACGGAGACGGTGGTGGACACGCACTCGCTGGTGATGCGGGCGCTGACCGACGAGGCGATCGCGGACTACGTGGCGAGGGACGTGCCGCTGGACTGCGCGGGCTCGTACCGGGTGGAGTCGCTGGGCATCGCGCTCTTCGAGCGGGTGCGCGGGGACGACTTCACGGCGGTGATCGGGCTGCCGCTGACGAGGGTGGTGGCGCTGCTGGAGGGCTTCGGGGTGCGCGTGCTGGGGTGAGCCGTCAGGCCGCGGCGAGCGCGCTCTGGACGTATTGGAGCCCGCGATCGAAGCGGCCGATCATCCTGCACCTGCGGCGCGTGAACTCCGCGACGATGGCCGGGTCGTCGAAGTCCCTGGTGTTGCGGTTGAGGAAGCAGCTCGGCGCCACCCCGAGCTGCGGGTCTCGCAGCACGGACGCGAGCACGATGGCGTCGGGGCGGCTGAGCGCGTAGCTGCCGCGCAGGTCCGCGGCGGCGGCGATCGTCTCGTGGTCCAGCGGGAGCACCGCGACGGCACCGAGGAGTCGCTTCGTCACCGCCTCCAGTCGACCCTCTGCGTGCTGGGTGCTCTGGATGAGCAACGTCGGGAGGACCGACGTCGCAGCGTCCTGGGAGAACGTGACGGTGCGCCCGATCTCACGCAGCTCCCTGACGAGCTGCTGGGTCAACTGGTCGCGCGTCGTCGCTCGTCGCTGGAGGGGGGTGTACGGCTCTACGAACGAGAACGCTGGCGCCACCAGCTCCATCTTCTGCTCTTCGGCGAGGGTGAGCAGGGACTCGCAGGCGGCGCACTCTTCTTGTTCGAGGACGAGTTCGAGGAGGAAGTTCGTCTCGACGTGAGACCCTCACGCCGCCTCGCGCTCGATTCGCCCGCCTCGTACGGCGCTCGGCAGTCCAGAGGGCTTCAGCGAGTCCTCGACGATGTCTTGCCGGGTCAGGTCGTCGAGCCACCACGACACCAGCATCTCGAAGGCCTCCGGGGTGATCGCGTCGGACGCCACGCCGACCCTTGCGAAGTAGGGCGCGAGCAGCGGCCGCGCGTCGATCTCATGGTCGGGCATGGAGTCGGCAGGCGACGAGGCTCGCCAGACATAGAGGCGGTCCGGCACGATCACCGCAAACAGGTCAGCCTGCGGGGCGCCGTCGCGCGCGAAGAGATTACGGCGCAGCTCTGACGCCCAGCCCGCGTCCGTACCCGCGCGTCGCTTCGCCTCCAGGAGCACGGCGAGCCTCCCGGTGTGGTCGTATCCCGCCAGATCGAAGTGCTGATCGCGCGTCATTCCACGAGAATAGCAGCTTCGCGGGGCGGTCATCGAACCCGGGCAACGGCCTCGCATGTGGGCGGAGGTGGCGAGGGCGCAGGGCCGACGCGGCGGTGATCGGGCTGCCGCTGACGAGGGTGGCGCTGCTGGAGGTCTTCGGGGTGCGCGTACTGGGGTGAGGGCGGGGCGGCGAGGGGGCCATACGCTGAGCCCCCGGGGGCTCGACGTATGGCCCCTGGTACGAGCGCGAGGTTGTTGGCGTGGAGTCCGCGGTACGACCGAGAGGCCGTCAGTGACCAGAGCCAGACCCCAGCCCGCAGTCCGCGCTGGCAGCGTGGTAGGTCGCTCCCGCTCCCTCACGGTCGCGGTCTGGCTCTGGTCGCTGACGGCCTCTCGGTCGTACCGGGGAGGCGGTCGCCGTCGGCCTCTCGGTCGTACCGGGGACGCGGTCGCTGACGGCCTCTCGGTCGTACCGGGGAGGCGGTCGCCGTCGGCCTCGCGCTCGTACCGACGGAGTCCTCGCCGGGCGCGGGTGAAGCCCGCCGTTGCGGAGTATCGTCGGCGCTCTGTCACTCCCCGCGCTCATCGCCCTCTGCGCCGCGCTCTCGGCCCTCACCTTCGCGGGTCTGAGCCTCGGCTTCTCCACGGCGCCCGGCTGGCGTTCGCTGCGCTGGTACGCGCTCGCGGCGGTGCTCTCGGCGCTGTTCACCGCGGGCGACGCGATCACCACCCTCGCGGTGCCAGGGCACTGGTACGCCTGGTTCGCGCGCTTCAACATGTTCCTCGCGGGGCTGCACGGCGCGTGCTGGTTCTTCTTCGACGCCGCGCAGCGGGGGCGCAAGCTCGCTCGCTGGGAGCGCGTCGTGGTCGGCGTCGCCCTCGTCGCGGCCCTCGCCAGCCTCGTCCCCGGACTCACGGTGACCGACCGCATCGTCGCCCGCGAGGTCTCGTGGCTCTCGCTCACCTACCGCGACGTGGTCCCGACGCACCTGGGCGGCGCGGTCTCGATCTACTACGTCCTCGCGCTCGCGGTGCTCGGCGTACGAACGCTGCGAGACCCCGGACCCGGCGGCAGGGCGCAGGGCGTCGCGCTGCTCTTCCTGGCCGCGACGGCCCTTCACGACTCGCTGGTGTTCGCCTTCGCGCTGGCCGCGCCCTACCTGCTGAGCCTCGGGTTCCTGGCGGTGATCGTGGGCGTCGGGGTGAGCGTGGTCGCGCGCTTCGTGCTGAACGCCCGCGCCCTGGAGACGGCGCTGCGCGCGCTGCGCGACACCCGAGAGGTGCTGGTGCGCCAGGAGCGCCTCGCGGCCCTCGGGGAGATGTCCGTGATGGTGGCCCACGAGGTGCGCAACCCCCTCGCGGTGATGTTCAACGTGCTCGCGACGGTGCGCCGCGGCTCCCTCGACGAGCAGCAGTCGATGCTCCTGAAGATCATCGACGAGGAGGCCCGGCGGCTTCAGCGGCTCGTCACCGACCTGCTGGATTTCAGCCGCCCCGGCGCGCTCCGCCGCTCTCGGGTGGATGTGCTCGCGCTGGTCTCCACCGCCGTCGACGCCGCCCGCGCGGGCGTCGCCGACCTCTCCCCGATGCCCGCCCTCACCCAGACCGTCCCGCCGGACCTCGCCTGGGAGCACATCGACGCCGAGCTCTGCCGCCGCGCGCTCATCAACCTCATCGACAACGCCCTCCGCGCGCCTCGCTGCCGCGCCGTCACGGTGAGCGCCACGGACGACGGCGACGCGCTCTCGCTGCGGGTCTCCGACGACGGCGAGGGCATCGACGAGGCCTTGCGGGAGAAGGTCTTCGCGCCCTTCTACTCGGCCCGCCCGTCGGGCACGGGCCTGGGCCTCGCCATCGTGCGCAACGTCGCGCTCGCGCACGAGGGCTCCGTCACCTACTCCGAGACCGAGGGCGGCGGAGCGACCTTCACGCTGCGAATCCCCCGAGGCCCTCCGCCCGAGGCCTGAGTTCGCGCGCCCCCCGCTTGTCGCCGCCGCAGCGCTGGGGCACCGTCGCCCGATGAGATTCCACGTGTGTGTCGCGGTCGCTCTCGCTGGTCTCACCTCGCCGCTCCTCGCCCTCGCGCAGGACTCCCCCGCCGACCCGGTGGGCGCCGCGCAGACGGCGATCGGCGGCCTGCTCGGCAACGCGCCCCCGCAGCGCGGAAGCTCCCGCTCGCGACGCCGCGTCCGCCACGCCCCGGCCGCGACGCCCCTCTCGGCCAGCGCGCCCCGGGCGCTGCTCACCGCCACCGCCGACGGCTACATGCAGCTCCCGCTGCAGACCTTCCAGAACCTCCGCGGGGTGCGCCCGCCTCCCTACAACTGGGAGAGCCGCGGCTGCTCCTTCGGGGAGATCTCCGGCCCCTTCCGGGACAGCTTCGACCGGGCCTGCGCCCGCCACGAGTTCGGCTACCGCAACTACGGCGCCGGGGGCCTCGCGCTCGACACCACCGAGGCGCGCCGCACCCGCGTCGACGACCGCCTCCGCGACGACCTCACCAGCCTCTGCCACGGCGAGCACCGTGGCCTCACCGAGACCCCCTGCCTCCTCGCCGCGCAGACCGTCTACGCGGGCGCCCGCGCCGCCGGCCGCAACTGGTTCTTCACCGGCCCCTCGGCGAGGCCGCCGTCCCTGCCGACGCCGTCGCTGCCAGGCTTCAACACCGGCGCCAACGCGGGGCCCATCCCGGGCGTACCCCTCCCGGGCATCCCCGCGCAGCCGACGGGCAACACCATCCCGCTGCCGGTGCCGGGCAACCTACCCCTTCCCGGCACCCGGTAGGCTCCGTCTGACCTCGACGGCCTGTCTGGTTGACGAGGTTGACTTGACCGACCGCCACCCGCCCCGTCACCTTCGACATCATGAACACCCTCAAGCGTCCGCTCGCGACCTTCGAGCAGGCGACCGACCGGCTGCTCCGCTACCGTAGCGACCCGGCGCGCATGGCCTTCGTGCTGCACGGCCTGGAGGCCCTGGCCGCGGTCGCCGAGCGGGTCGATCCCGTGGAGATTCCAGCAGGGAGCGAAGGGGCGCGGGCGGTCATCGAGGCGCTGATGCAGGACGCGCTGCGCGACTACCTCCGCGAGCAGGACGCGCTGACGCCCGCGAGGCTCCGCGGGCTGAAGGCGCAGCGGACCCTGCTCGAGGCGGAGGGCGGGATGATGGGCGTCGCGGAGGTCGCCGAGCGCCTCGGCATCTCGCGACAGGCGGTGAGCAAGCGCCGCGAGGAGGGCGCCCTGCTCGCGCTCAAGCTCGGAGCCCGCCGCGACCTCTACCCGGCGTGGCAGCTCACCCGGTCGGGGGTGCTGCCGGGGCTGCGCGAGACGCTCGGCGCGCTGGGCGACGCCGACCCTTGGGCGGTGATGGGCTTCTTCCTCGCGGGCAACGCGCGCCTCGGGGGCGAGCGCCCGCTCGACCGGCTGCGCCGCAAGGACCTCGCGCCGGTGCTCAAGGCCGCCGGCGCCTTCGGGGAGCACGGCTCGGCGTGAGGGCAGTGGCGTGAAGCACCCTGAACCGCCGGGCGATCCCTCGGCGCTCCGCGTCCTGGTCACGCGCCTGCGCGGCGCCTTCTACCGCACCCATCCGCACCGCTTCGCCCCGCTGTTCTTCGGGAAGACGGCGGCCAGCCGCTTCGACGCGCCCGACGGGGAGTTCGGCGTCTGCTACCTCGCGCGCGATCGCCACGGCGCCTTCATCGAGACCTTCGGCCACGAGACCGGCGTCCGCTTCGTGACCGAAGCGCAGCTCCGAGAGCGCGCCCTGGCCCGCGTCACCCTCGCCGACCGGGCCTCGGCCCTCCGGCTGGTCGACCTCCGCGCCGAGGGCCTCGCCCGCATCGGCGCCGACGCCTCGCTCGTGACCGGCCTCGACCTCGGCCTCGCGCAGCGCTGGTCCCTCCGCCTCCACGCGCACCCCCGGCGCCCCGACGGCATCCTCTACCGCGCCCGGCACGACCCGGCTCGCGAGTGCGTCGCGCTCTTCGGTCGGGCCAGGGCGAAGGTGCGCGTGCGCTCCACGACCTCGTGGCTCGACCCCTCGCTGCACGAGGCCCTCGGCGACATCCTCGACACCTGCGACTTCGGCCTCATCTCCTGAGCCCTCCCGGCTCGGCTACTCTCCTGCACCTTCCCATGTACCGCGACCCCGCCAACGCGCTGCCCGTCGACACGCTCCCCGCCTTCCTCCGCCTGGTCGCAGGGTCCGCCGGGGTCGCCGAACTTCGCTTCGCGCCGGACATCCCCCCGAAGCAGCTCCAGGGCTCCCTCTCCTTCGCGCAGGTCGCTCCCCACGAGCAGCCAGTGGCCCTGCTCGACAGCACCGTGATGCAGTCGGGCAAGGGCGGCGCGCTGGTCACCAGCCTCGCGCTCCACCTCGACTCCCCCCGGATGCGCGTCCCCCTGGAGCTCATCCACTGGGAGCCGACCTTCCCCCGCGGGCTCTCCGAGGCCGGCGTGCTGCACACCGCGCAGGGCGCCGTGATGCTCCCTCGCATGCCCACCAGGGAGACCTCCGCCGCGCTCGCCAGGCTGCTGAGCGCGCTCGCCTGGTGGGTGCGCAGCGGCGGGCGCTTCGCCGTCGGCCACGGCGCCGCGGCAGGGCCCGTGGGGGCCATCGCCGCCCGGTGGCTGCGCCCCGAGGGCATCGCCGCGCAGCCGATGATCCCCTCGGCGGCGCTCCACGTCGCCGGAGGGTGCCTCCCCGACTGGATCGCCCCGGACTCCGACGAAGAACTCCTCGGCCTCGTCGACGAGACCGTGAGCCGCGACGGCACCCGCGCCATCGCCTTCACCGACCGGCGCATCATCACCAACAGCGGCTCCTCCCCGATGCAGATCCCCTACGGGCAGATCCACTCCGTGGAGGTCTTCAAGGGCCTCGTCTCGCACGCGCTCAAGCTGGTGGTGGCGGGGCACCGCGTGGAGGTCCCCACGGTGGTCTCGCACGAGGCCGCGCAGGCCATGGGGGCCTTCCTCTACAACGTTACCCAGCTCCCCCCGGAGCACCGCCGCGCCGCGCCCGCGAACCCTCCTGGCGCGGACGATCCCACCGGCGCCCTCGCCTCGCTGCGCGCCCTCGCGTGGCCCGACCCCCGGGTCTCCACCCTCTTCGAGCTGGTACACGCCGCGCACGCGAGGGGAGACGTCCCGCTGGAGGCGGCGCGCGACCTGGTGGTGCGCACGAGGCTTCTCCAGCAGGCGCTTCGGCAGGGCCACGCGAGGCACGCGAGCGCGAGCGTCTCGCCGCTCTCGGTCGTGGACATGGAGTTCCTGCTCTGGCAGTGCCTCGGCCAGCCGATGCGGCAGCAGTGGGTCCACGGGGGGAAGGTGCTGGAGTACGACCTGCGCACCGGCGGCGGCAGCGGCCGGATGATCGCCTCCAGCGTGGTGGGCCTCGCCATGCTGGCGGTGGTGGGCATCGGCTGGGTGGGCGGCGGGGGGAGCCGCTCGCAGCAGGTGTTCGTTCGCATCGCCGAGGCGCCGTGCGGGGCGTACTTCACCCTCACCGAGCCCTCCGGGCGCTCTCTCTCGGAGAGCGAGCCCAAGGTCTACAGCGCCCTCTCCTCGGCCTTCGCCGACGCCTCCGCCGAGGCCCTCCTCCGCCGCGCCCTCTTCGGCTGGAACCTCTCCCCCAGCGACCTCCACGCCCAACCCATCGGGGCGATCGAGCAGCGCATGGGCTCGCTGCTGGGCCGCGCCGACGCCGGTCCCTTCGTGCGCCGCGACGGCCTCGCCGGGGCGTAGCGCGCCGTGACCCCGGAGAAGGCCCTCGACCGCGTCCGCAAGCTGCTGGCGCTCGCGACCTCCCCCAACGTGCACGAGGCCGCCTCGGCCGCGGCGAAGGCGCAGGAGCTCATCACCCGCCACCGGCTGGAGCAGTGGCTCGACGCCGAGCGGGGCGCGCAGGAAGACCCCGACCCCATCGTCGACGCGAGGGATGAGCCCCTGGACGTCGCCCGCCGTCAGCGCCCCTGGAAGGTGGTGCTCGCGGTCGCGCTCGCGGAGGTCAACGGGTGCCTCGCGTACACGCTGTCGAGGGGCTCCGACGAGGCCATCGTGCTGGTGGGCCGGGGCCGTGACCGGGCCGCCGTGGCGACGCTCTGGGCGTGGCTCCTGAAGCGCATCGAGTGGCTCTCTGCGACGCACGGGGAGGGCCGCCCGAGGCGCTGGCACGAGGCCTTCCGGGTGGGCGCCGTGGACGCCATCGCGGAGCGGCTGCGGGCGACCGAGGCGGCGGCGCACGACGAGGCGCAGGGGGCGGCGCTCGCGATCATCGACCGGGCCATCGAGGCCGAGCGGGCGGCCCTCGATCGCTTCGCCGAGGAGCACCTCCGGCTGGGCCGGGGCAGGGGACTGCGGGTCGACGCCGCGGCGTGGAAGAAGGGCCGCGCGGCGGGCGTGGGGGTGAAGCTCCCGTGAGGAGATGGCGTGATAGCGTTCGCGCCATGAACGTGACGCTGACCGAGTCCGAGCGACTGACCTTCGGAGCGCTGCTGCGCACCCTCATCCGCCTCGGCGGATACACCACGCCCGACGAGCAGGAGGTGGTGCACAGCGTCGTGGCCGACCTCATCGAGGTTCCGCCCGGCGGAAGCGTCGCGGACGTGCTCGCGGCGCTGCTCGAGCGCTCCGCCGAGCGCTACAAGGACGACGAGTCGGTGCGCTCCGCCGCCGACGAGGTCACCCGCCCCGAGGCGCGCGACGCCATCTTCGGGGCGCTCTATGAGATCTCCGCCACGGAGACGATCACCCCCGGCGAGTCGTCGGTGCTCGACTGGCTCGCCGCGCGCTGGAACATCCGCATCCAGAACGCCGACACCCCCGCGGGCTGAAGCCGGGAGCGCCGCGTCAGTCGACGTCGATGGCGCGGAGGGTGAGGTCTTCGAGGGTGACGTAGCGGAGGGCGGCCTCGTGGGTGGCCATGAGGCGCACCGGCGGGGCGACGCCCGCCTCGAGGGCCTCTCGCCAGCGGAGGGCGCAGATGCACCAGCAGTCGCCGGGGCGCAGCCCCTGGAAGCCGAGCTCGCGCCTCGGCGTGGAGAGGTCGTTGCCCACCGAGAGGCTGAACGCCAGAAACTCCTCGGTCACCCTGGTGCAGATCACGTGACGCCCCTGGTCGTGGTCGTCGGTGCGGCAGCACCCGTCGCGGAAGAAGCCCGTCTTGGGGTCGTGGGAGCAGTCCTCGAGAGGACCTCCGAGGACGTTCTTCGGGGCGGCGGGGTCGGTCGTGGTGTCGGCCATGGCTGGCGCGGACGATACTACCGAACCCGCCCACGCCAGCGCTGGACTCTCAATGCCTCGAAGCGGGCGCCGGTGAGCGCTACAGCGCCGCGCAGCCCGCGTAGGCCGGGCCGAGGCCGGCGGGCGGCATCACCATCATGCAGGCCCCGCGGCCCACGGCCGAGCAGTCGATGCGCGTCTGGACGCCTTCGAGGCACACGGAGATCGCGGCGCCGTCACACCGGCTGCCGCTCGCGGCGCTGGGCGCGGGGATCGTGCACCCGGTCGCTCGCGGCACGCAGCGGGCGATGCCTCGGGCGTCGGGCATGCAGCGGCGCCCGATGGATGCGCAGTCCGAGCGGTCCTCCAGCATCATGCCCGTGTCGCGGTCGCGCAGGCACAGCACCGCCGTGTCGCCGTCGCAGCGCGCTCCCTCCGCCGCGCAGGTGGCCGGCGCGGGCATGCACCCCGGGCTGCTCCCTCCGGTGCCGCCGCCGAGGCACACGGTGCCCGCGGGGCAGGGCTCGCGCACCTCGCCGTTGCCTCCTCCGACGCGAGGGCGGCACCACGCGCGGACGTTGCCGTCGCAGCGCCCGCCGCCCGGGGTGGCGCACTCGTTGGCCCCCGCGGGCAGCACGCACACGCCGTTCATGCAGGTCTGGCCGACGGTGGTGCAGTCGAAGACGCGCGGCAGGTGGTTGCCGCCGGGGGTCGAGCAGCGCACCGCGACGTTGCCCACGCAGGAGGGCGTCGCCGACCCCGAGCAGGGCGTGTTGAACTCCACGCAGCGCAGGTACGCGTCGCAGGTGGTCGAGGTCGTGGCGCAGTCGGCCATGCGCGCGTAGCGCACGCGCTGCTCGGGTGAGTCGAGCTCGAGGCGATGGGCGATCAGGTTGAACGCGCGCTCGGTACAGAGGTCCGAGGGGATGCCGAACTGCGCCGTCGTGTAGCCGCAGGCGTGCACCGTACGGCACATCTGGAGCACCCGCTCGGCGCCCATGGGAGCGGCGGGCGCGTCGGTGGTAACGGGGGTGTCGGTGGTGACGGGCGCGTCGGCCGCGGGGGCGTCGCTGACCGAGGCGTCGGTGGTCGTGGGGGTGGTGCCGCCGTCGCTGCAGGCCGTGAGGAGCAGCGTCGCGGCGAGCGCGCGGAGGCACGATCTCTGGATGATCATCATGGCCGGGCTTGGTAGATCGTCCGCCGCACCCGTGGCAAGGAAGTCACCGCTCGCCCCCAAGGGTCGCTGTCGGAGCGTTGGGGGAGGCTCAGCGCCCTCGGCCGTGTCCCCGGCCGCGCCCTCGATCGTCGTCGCCGTGTCCTCGATCGTCGTCGCCGTGCCCACGGTGGCGTCCGTTGTCGTGGTCGTCGTGGTCGTCGTGGTCGTCGTGTCCTCGGCCGCGGCGCGCCCAGCCGGCGGGCTGAAGGAGCACCACGCTCGGCGCAGGCTGGGCGAACACCAGGGTCGGCTGCGCCGGTCGGGCGAGCACGACCGCGGGGCGAGCGACCGGCCTCTCCACGAAGACCACGCCGGGGATGGTCGCGACCACCACGACGCTCGGTGCCTCGGCGCCGAGGTACACCGCTCCGCCGATCGACACGCTGGGGAGCCCGACCTCGAAGCGGGTGTGGGCGCCGACGTCGAAGTGCCCGACGAGGGCCACGCCGGAGGGGCGGAGCGCCACCGGGCGGTCGCGACCGCCGACCTTCACGACGAGCGAGGGCGCCTCGATCTGGGCGGGGGCGATGGGCTCGCCTTCGAGGGTGGTCCAGAAGGTGGCGACGTCGCCGGTGCGGGCGATGGCGACCTCGACGGCCCGGTCGCCGACCACGGTCACCTGGCCGCCGTGCCGAGGCGCCGGGGGCTGCACCGTCGAGGCGAAGGCCACGGGGCCGGTGAGCATCTGGACGGGCGCGGCGGTCAGCGACGGCTGCACCGACACCTCGACCGGGTACTGCCCGGGCGGCACGCCGGCGGCGCGGCCGACGTAGGCGTGCGCCGCGGGGTCGTAGGTGACCGGCACCGACTGCACCCGGCCGTCGGGCTTGCGCAGCCCCACGCGCACCGAGCTCGGCTGCATCGGGGCGCCCTGCGGTGTCGTGACGTAGGTGAGCACGCGACCATCGGGCTGCGCGAGCACCTCCGCGCGAAGGTTGGCGGAGAGGGCGAGCACGCCGCCGTGCTCGGCCACGGAGCCGCGAGCGGCGTCGGCGGAGGCGACCGCGGGGGCAGCGTCGGCGGCGCGACGCTGACAGGCGGGGAGCGCGAGCAGTACCAGACTCATGAGCAGGGACGATCGCTTCATGGTCCAACGGTGTGGAGCATTCGCTACGCCATTGCCATGACGACCACGCGTCGCGAGCGGTGGTCCGTGCTGTTTGATGGGCTGATGTGGTTCGCCTCAACACGAGAGCCGCCATGAGCGCACGGAAGAGCGTGGAAATAGGGCTCTGGACCACCGCCAGAAGCCCCCTCCCCTCCCGGCGTTCGCTCAGCCGTCGATGGTACCGTCGCACGCCATGAGCGACGCGATCCTCAGCACCCCCGACGAGCGCTTCGCGGCGCTGCCCGACTTCCCCTGGAAGCCCCACGCGCTCGACGTCGGCGGGCTGCGCGTCGCCTTCCTCGACGAGGGCCCGCGCGACGCCGCTCCGGTGCTGCTCCTGCACGGCGAGCCGAGCTGGTCCTTCCTGTATCGCAAGATGATCCCCGGGCTGCTGGCGGCGGGGCATCGCGTGGTGGCGCCCGACCTCGTGGGCTTCGGCCGCAGCGACAAGCCCGCCGACCCTCGCGCGTACAGCTACCAGGCCCACGTCGACTGGATGCGCGCGGTGATCGTGGGCCTCGACCTGCGCGGCGCGACCCTCTTCTGCCAGGACTGGGGCGGGCTCATCGGGCTACGCCTCGCGGCCGAGGAGGGCGACCGCTTCGCGCGGGTCTGCGCGGGCAACACGTACCTGCCTACCGGCGACGAGCGGGTGCCTCCGGCCTTCCATGTGTGGCGGGCCTTCGCACGGTGGACGCCGGTGTTTCCCATCGGCCGCATCGTGGGCTCTGGCTGCGTGAGGGGGCTCTCCCCGGAGGCGGGGGTGGCCTACGACGCGCCCTTCCCCACGGAGCGCCACAAGGCCGGGGCGAGGGTGTTTCCGTCGCTGGTTCCGACGAGGCCCGACGACCCTGCGAGCGCCGCCAACCGCCGGGCGTGGGAGGCGCTTCGGGAGTGGAAGAAGCCCTTCCTCACGCTCTTCGGAAAGAACGACCCCATCACCCGCGGCGCCGAGAAGCGCCTGCAGTCGCGCATCCCTGGAGCGGTCGGTCAGCCCCACGCGCTGCTCCGAGGGGCGGGTCACTTCCTCCAGGAGGACGTCGGCCCCGAGCTTACCGACCGCCTCGTCGCGTGGATGCGCTGACTGGTGCGATCCTCTGGAACTTCTCCGCGCCTCAGTCGTCCACCCACCGCGATGCGAAACACCATGACCAGGCACTCGACCCTCGCCCTCGCCCTCGTCCTCGCCGGTTGCCAGCGCCCCGTCCCGGCGCAGCCGACACCCCCGGCGACGGACGTCCCTCGCGTCACCGACGCGACGCGCGCCGCGGCCGCCGACGCGGGTGATCCCACCCAGCCTCTCTCCCGCCTGGTGGCCTTCGGCTCGGCCGACGCCGTGCGCAGCTGGATCAACACCTACCAGAGCGCCCAGGGCAGTCGTCGTCGCGGCGGCGCGGGAGGGCCGACGAACATCCAGATCGCTCCGTCTGCGGCCAGCGCCGATGGTCTTGGCGCCTCGGGCACCGGCCTCGGCGGAGGCGGCGCGGCGGAGGGCAGCATCGGCCTTGGCAACCTCGGCACCCTCGGCTCCGGGGCCGGAACCGGCTCCGGCCAGGGCTATGGATCGGGCGCCGGGGCGGGCCTCTCCGCGCCGGCTCCTGCTCCTGCCGCGCGCGCTCCCTCCGGCGGGCCTGGCGCTCGGGTGGGCGCCACGGACTCCATCACCAACAACCAGGTGGAGGGCGTCGACGAGGGCGACATCGTGAAGACCCACGGGGAGCACCTGGTGATCCTCCGTCGGGGGAGGCTGTTCTCGGTGCGCCTTGGTGCGACGGCGGTGACGCCGGTGTCGATGGTCGACGCCTACGGCCGCGGTCGAGCGCCGGGGGGCTGGTACGACGAGATGCTGGTCGACGGCGACACCATCGTGGTGATCGGCTACAGCTACCGGGCGAGGGCGACGGAGGTCGGGCTCTTCGACATCGACGCGGAGGGCGCCATCCGCTGGCGCGACACGCTCTTCGTGCGGTCGAGCGACTACTACTCGTCGCGCAACTACGCGAGCCGGCTCGTGGGGCACCACCTGGTGATGTACATGCCAGTCCCGCTGCGGCTGGAGGGCGATGCGCTGTCGCTGGCCGCGGTGCGCCACTCGCCCGACGCGTCGTGGGAGACGGTGATGGACTACGCCCGGCTCTACCGCCCGGTGCAGGCCGTCGGGTACGGGCCGGTGGTGCACACGGTGATGTCCTGCGACCTCTCGGGCCGCGGCTTCGACTGCCGCGCGGTGGGCGTGGTGGGCCCCTCGGGGCGCAACTTCTACGTGAGCGGATCGGCCGTGTACCTCTGGGTCAACGGGCAGCGCAGCCGCGGGTACGGCGGCGCGCCGACCGAGGGCAACCTGCCTCCGCCCGCGGTGCTGTACCGGATGCCCCTGGATTGCAGCGAGATCGGTGCGGTGAAGGCCCGCGGGGCGCCGCTCGACCAGTTCTCCTTCGACGAGCGCGACGCGACGCTCCGGGTGCTGGTGCGCGCCGAGGGATCAGGCGAGTCGATGTGGTCCGCGGAGGTGACGAGCGGGGACATCGGGTTCTTGAGGGTGCCGGTGGGGCGCTTCGGGGAGGAGGTCCCGACGATGGAGCGCACGGCGTACCGGGGGCTGCCGAGGCTCGAGGGGCGAGCGCGCGCGATGCAGAACCGCTTCGTCGGCGACCACCTGCTCTACGGCGGCGGCAGCGGGTGGTCGCCTCGCGCGACGGGTACTGTGGCGCCGCAGCCGGTGTGGGTCTACGACGTGGCGCACGACCGCACGGCGAGGGTGGACGTGACGCACTCCATCGAGCGCATCGAGCCGATGGGCCGCGACGCGCTGGTGGTGGGCAACGAGCGCGGGGGCTTGACCTTCAGCGCGGTGGCGCTCGACGAGGCGCCGACGGTGGCGGGGCGGCACACGGTGCGCAACGCGTCGCAGGGCGAGACGCGCTCTCACGGGTACTTCTACCTGCCCGACGGCGACCGCCGGGGGATGCTGGGTCTGCCGGTGACGGTGGGCGCCGATGGCAGCGGGTGGCGGCAGCTGCGGGGGGTGTCGAGCTCGGTGATGTTCCTCGGGGTGGAGGGGCTGCGCTTCCGCGAGCTGGGCGCCCTGCGCAGCGGGAGCGGCGCGGGGATGGACGACCGCTGCGTGGCGTCGTGCGCGGACTGGTACGGCAACGCGAGGCCGATCTTCTGGCGCAGCAGGGTGTTCGCGCTGCTTGGCTACGAGCTGGTGGAGGGCAGCCTCGCGGGGGGAAGGATGCGCGAGACGCGGCGGGTGGACTTCCTCCGCACGCAGATCAACGGGGCGAGCGACCGCAGCGGCAACGTGTTCAACAACCTGCCGGATTGAGGCGGTGGTCGCGGGAAGAGGTAGAACGCAGCGCATGGCGTCGGCGACGAAGCAGGGCAACGGGGCGAAGACACCGCGCCTCGGGGTGTACTACCGGTCATTGACCGTGGAGAACGTGCGCTGCTTCGCCGACGCGCAGACGCTGCCGTTGGCGGATGAGAAAGGGCGCCCGTACCACTGGACGCTAATCCTCGGGGAGAACGGCACGGGGAAGACGACGTTGCTGCAAGCGCTGGCGGCGATCAGCGTGCGCGATGTCAGAGTGGGACCGGCCGCCAGTGAACTGAAGAATCTATATACAAAGTCTCTTTGGCGATGGTCGGAGCTGACGTCGCCCTCCAGTGCAGATCATCCGAAGCGCTTGCGTGGTGCGATCACGGTGGCGTCGGGACCCGGGGAGAGTGTGAGGTATGGTGCGAACGCTCTCTTCGAGTTGACAGAGACGGAGCGATTGTACGCTCCTGTCATATTCACCTTCCAAGCTGATGTGAGTCTTCCGGAAAGCCTCTTGTGCGCATACGGCCCGATGCGTCGCTCGGTCGATGCTCGGCTGGGTGCCGTTGACACGCGCAAGGACGAAGTCATCGACTTCCTCGAAGGCAAGGTCACCAGCCTCGACGTCGAGGAGTGGTTCCTCCAACGCGACTATGCGGCCTCCAGCAATGCTTCCGATCCCGCCGCCCGTGAGCAATCCCGCCGTTGGCTCGACATCGCGAAGTCGACGGTGCTCTCCATCCTCCCTGGCGTCACCGACCTCGTCCCGCGCTCCACTGGCGGACCCTCGGGGCAGATCCGCCTCTACGCGATCACCAGCCACGGCACTGTTCCCTTTCGTGAGCTCGGCTTCGGCATGCAGTCGACCCTCGCGTGGGTGGTCGACCTCGCCGTGCGGATGATGACCGCGTACCCGGACAGCGCAGACCCCTTGAGCGAGCCTGCGGTCTGCCTCGTCGACGAGATCGATCTCCACCTCCATCCCCGCTGGCAGCGGGTGCTCCTCCAGCAGCTCTCGGAGCGTTTTCCAAACGTGCAGTTCGTCGCCACCGCGCACAGCCCGTTGATCGTGCAGGCCGCCCCCGATGCCAACGTGGTGGTGCTCCGCCGCGACGGTGAGCGGGTGGTGATCGACCGGGCGCCGGAATCGGTGCGCCATTGGCGGGTCGATCAGATCCTCACCAGCGATCTCTTCGGGCTGCCCAGCGCCCGGCCCGCGGCCCTCGACGGGCTCATCGAAGAGCGCGAGCGCCTCCTCGCGAAGGAGGAGCCCTCCGCAAAGGACACATCACGGTTGGCGGCGCTGCGGGCAGAGATCGGCGCGCACCCCGCGGGAGAGTCGCCGACCCTGCTCGAAGCAGAAGAACTCCTGCTGGAGCTCACCCGCGCGAAGACGGAGGCCGTGAAGAAGAACGGCTCCGTGGGTGCGAAGAGGAAGAAGGCGTGATCCGGGTCCAACGCCCGGCGAGGGAGCCCGCGGTGCTGTCAAAGGGCATCGCCGAGACCGCCCGGTGGGTGACCGACGTCCGCGCGCACCCGGCGGAGCATCGCGCGGGGTCGAAGAGGGTCACCTTCGACGAGACGATCTACCGCGACCCCTCGGTGAAGCAGTTGTTGGTGCAGGCGCAGCACGGCAAGTGCGCGTTCTGCGAGTCGAGCTTCGCGCACGTCTCCTACGGGGACGTCGAGCACTTCCGCCCGAAGGGAGGCTTCCGGCAACGTCGTCGCGGGGCGCTGCGCCGACCGGGTTACTACTGGCTCGCGTATGCCTGGGAGAACCTCCTGGTCTCCTGCGAACTCTGCAACCGTCGCTTCAAGCGCAGCTGGTTTCCGCTGGAGCACCGCTCGACGCGGGTGCGCGGGCCGAAGGGCGACCTCTCCCGTGAGCGCCCGCTGCTGGTGAACCCGGCGGTCGACGACCCCGGAGCGTTCGTCACGTTCCACGAGCATCGAGCCATCGCCGTCGCGGGGACGCTCCGGGGGAGGAGCTCGATTCGCGGCTATGGCCTCAATCGCAAGAACATACTGACTGCTCGACGCCGCGTGATCGATGTCATCGATCTGCTCGTCGATGCGATCGAAGATCTCCCTGGCGATCATCCGAAGGTCATCAAGGCGGAGGGTTTTCTCCGGCGCATGACTGCCGCGAGCGAGGAGTACTCCGCCATGGTGCGGGCCTACCTCACCCAACGCCGCATCTCGGTACTGTCCGCGCCCTCGCTGCCCGGCGTCGGGTAGCGCACCCACCCGCCCTCGTGCGCGAACGTTGTGTCGGAGGGACCGCCGTCCCATCATCGCGCCCAGGAGACCCATCGCCCGTATGCCCGCGACCACCGTGCTCGATGCCATCCACCTCTGGCTCCGGCCCAACGAGACGGCCTGGTACGAGGGCCACGACCTTCCGACCTTCGAGCAGGTCTACGTCCCGGTGGAGCGCGGCCACGACGACCCCGCCGAGCGGCTGATCGAGCGCTTCGAGTACTCGACGCTGCCAGAGCGCGCGTTCGTCACCGGGCAGAAGGGCGCCGGGAAGTCCATGGCCCTCCGGCGCATCCGCGATCACCGCTGGACGCGCACCCACTATCTCCCGGTGGTGGTGCGCGCCACGGAGACGCTGCCCGTCGGGGCCGCGGACGTCCGGCTCCTGCTGCTGGTGATCGCGGGCGCCGTGGCCCACGAGCTGTCGAAGAAGGACCTCCTCTCCGAGCAGGCGGTCGCGGGTCTGCCGGCCGCCTTGACGACCCGGCTGCGCGACTGGCTGCCGCTGCTGGGCGAGAAGGTGCCCGCGGCCCGCCCCGGGCACTTCCAGAAGCTCGCCGCGCAGATCGATGTCGGCTTTGGCAAGCTCGGGTTCGACCTGCGTACGAGCGATGAGAAGCGGACGCAGATCATGCAGAGCTCGGCGTACGGCACCGCGGAGCTGACCATCCTGCTCAACGCGTTGCTCGAGGCGCTCCAGCGGCTGCTCGATCGCAGCCATCAGCCGCGTCGGGTGCTGTTGCTGGTCGATGATGGAGACAAGTACGCCTCGTCGACGGAGACGGACGCGCTGTTCATCCGCGGCGGATCGACGCTGCTGTCGCTCAACGCGGCGGCGGTCTTCACCTTCCCCTACTGGCTGCACTTCGACGCGCGCTTCGCGGCGGTGGCCTCGGCGGACGAGCGCACGGTGCTGCCCAACGTGAAGGTGATCGCGCCGGGCGATCGCAGGCGCGTGCTGCCAGAGGCGCAGGTGTTCTTCCGGAAGATGGCGGCCAGGCTGGTCGATTCGAAGCTGCTGGATGGGGACGCGACGATCGACGAGGCGGCGCGGCTGAGCGCTGGGATCCCGAGGGAGTTTGTTCGCATCCTGAAGGCGGGCTTCACGCGCGCTCGGGAGATGGGCGCGACTCGACTCGACCAGAAGGCCTTGGAGGAGGGATCGCGGCGCCTCGCCATCGACTATCTGACGACGGCGCAGAGCGAAAAGATCCGTCGCGGGTTGAAGTTCGTCGACCTGCTGCATCGGCTGGACGACCCGTTCTGGCCGCTGCTCGACTCGCTCCATGTGGTCGAGTACGTGAACGGGAAGCCCTGGTACGCGGTCAACCCGTTGATCGCGAAGGACGTCGCGGAGTGGGTCGCCACCGACCGCGAGAGCCAGCGGCGACGCAAGGTCGAGGAGGGCCTCATCGAGGACACCCTGGCCGCGGAGTACCGCAGGCCCTGATGGCAGGGAGCGCGGTGCGGCTCGCGTATCCACACAGGCGCGAGGCGCTCGCGCTGGCCGAGGAGCTCAGGGAGGCGCGCTCGGGAGGGTACTGGATCGCGGTGGGCGCCGACGCGGGCGTGCGGCGCGCGGTGCTGGCGCTGCTGCGGCGCGAGCTGGAGGGGACCGACGTGGTGGCGGTGCGGCTGTCGGCGGACGAGCCGGGCCCGTGGCGCACGCTGGGGGCAAAGGCGCTGCGAGCGAAGAAGGCGGCGCCGCTGGTGATGGTGGTCGAGCTGCCGGTGGTGGCGACCGGGGAGGGCGAGGAGCCAGGGCGGCACCCGGTGGAGCTGCTGCGACGGCTCAACGTCGGGCGCGAGATCGCGCCGGGGCGAGGCTGGCGGGTGGTGCTCTGGACGACGCTCGGACGCGTGCCCGACCTGACAGAGTGGATGCCGGACATATGGGCATACCGACGCTCGGTGGCGTGGATGCCGGGGAGCGCCGACTTCGTGGACGTGGCCCGGAGGGGGGCGGTCGCGACGAATGCGAGCACGCGCTATCGGGTGCAGCTACGGGAGGCGGAGGGGCGATTGAAGTGGGCGTCGGGGGCGACGCGGTTGGGGGCGCTCCTCGACGCGGCCCAGGCGGCGGCCGAGCTTGGGTTGATGCCGCGAACTCAGCGATACCTGCGCGAGGCAGAAGCGCGCGTTGAGGCGGACAGGTCAGTCGCCGTCGAGTCGCTCATGTTGCTTGACCGTCTGCTTTGCCATCATCCGAGACGAACAACACTCGAGTTCAGTCGCGTCATTGAAGGTTACGCCGAGTCTCCGGCCTGGAGCCTCGACGCCGCTGCGCCGATCTTGGTGCGGCACCAGCTGGAGCATGACATCCGGCTTGGCCGTTACGCAGCTGCCATGCAGCAACTAGAAGAGAGCCGATCTCTGTTGCAGTCGATTCCGGCCGATACTTCATCCGTCTTCAGTAGTCTTGCCGAGGCTTGTCTTGTCCGAGGTCGCCTTCGATTCGCTCGTGTCGCGGTGTCTCTCGCATGGCCTGATCCCGCAGGTCGTCCCGTTGGGGATGAGACGATGGGGGTGGCGCTTTTCGAATGTCATGAAGGGGAGATCGCACGCGAGTCAGCCGATACGTTCGGGGCGCTAGCGCATCTCCATCGCGCCGCCGGGCTCCTTGACGGAATGCAGGCAGACGCGAAGAGGTCTCTCGTCGAGCGCCTCGCCGCGAATCTCTATCAGGCGATCGGCCTGCCGGATGAGGCGACCACGCTACGTGCGCACGCGAAGGCCGGGAGGCGAGCGGTCGACTCCCGCTCCATCCCCGACGACAAGCTCCTCCCGCTCGATCGCATGAGCCGCTTCCTCGACCGCGCCGAGCGCGCCTTCGCCCACCACGATCTCCCCGCCGCCGGGTCCGCTCTCACCGTCGCGCGCGACGCCTGGGCCGCCGAGGACGCCGACTTCCGCTCCCTCTATGGCCTCGGGCGCATCCGTCGCCTGGAGGCCCGCCTCCTCGTCACCCGCGGCGACGTCTCTTCTGCGCTGCGCACCCTCCAGGGAGCGCTCGCCTCCGTCGAGGCCGAGGGGCTCATCCACGAGCGCTTCCGTCTCCTCATCGCCATCGCGGCGCTCCCCCCCGCCGCCGACATCGACCTCACCCGCTACGACGCCGCCCGCGACGCGCTCTCCATCGCCGATCGCACCCGCTACGTCGAGGAGGAGATCGAGGCCCTCCTTCGGCTCTCCGCCGCGGCCCGGTCCCTCGGGCGTCGCGAGGAGGCGCGCACCCACGCCGATCGGGCTGCCGAGATCCGCCGTCAGGTCGGCCGCCGCCCGCCGCGGGCCCTCGAACACCGGCCCTGATCACAGCACCCTGAAGACGATGCCCGCGCGCTGGAGCCGCTCGATGAGCGCCTCGCCCATCCCCATCGCCGTGGTCACCACGCCCGTGTGCGGCGGCAGCTTGTCGCGGTCGAGCGCCAGGCACAGCGCCGACTCCGCCACCATCTTCGAGGTCTCCGCGTAGCCCGCCTCGCCGCCGCTCACCTGCGTCTCGATCGTCTTCGAGCGGGTGCTCGCCCGGAAGGTCACCGTGAACCACCCCTTCGCCCGAACCTCCTCGCTCGGTCCCTCCCCAGGAGCGATGCGCCCCAGCAGCCACTCGCGGGTCGGCTTGAACTGCGACAGCGCCGCCACCCCGGCGATGCCCGCGGCGCCGCCCAGCAGCACCGCCGTCGAGCGAACCTCCGCGAAGTGCCCATAGCGGAAGTCCGGGCCGTACCGGTCGAGGCCCCTGGCGCTGCGAAGCACGATCCACGGATCGATGGTCGGCAGCGGGCACAGCCACGCCGAGCGCGCCTTGTCGAAGTGAAGCCCCGCCTTCGAGGCCCGCACCCTCCGTCCGCCAGGCAGGGGCTCCTTGGAGGGACGCCCCGCGCTCATCGCAGACCGCAGGTCGCTGAAGGCGTTGATGGCGCTGTGCCAGGTTCCGCCCGAGACGCCGCCCTTCGCCCGCACCATGCCCTCGATGGAGACGGGCTCCTCCTCGGGCAATTGAAGCACCGTGTAGAGCACCCCGAGGTCGTGGGGAATGCTGTCGAAGCCGCAGCAGCTCACGATGCGCAGCCCCTTCGCCTTCGCGGCCTCGTGGTAGCGCTCGATGGTCTCCTTCACGAAGGCAGGCTCGCCGGTGATGTCGACGTAGTCGGCCCCCTGCTCGACGCAGGCGCGCACCACCGGCATCCCGTGGCGGGCGTAGGGGCCCACCGTGGTGAGCAGCACGCTCGTCGAGGCCGCGAGGCGGTCGAGGCTCGGCGCGTCGCCCACGTCGGCCTGCACCACGCCCACCTTCGAGCACTCGGGGTTGATGGCCACAAGGGCGCGGTGCACCTCCTCCAGCTTCGCCACGCTGCGGCCGGCGATCGCCCAGGGGAGCGACGCCCCGACGGTGCGGGCGAGGTACTCGGCGACGAGGCGACCGGTGAACCCGGTGGCCCCCAGAACGACGATCCGATAGGGGCGGTCTTGGGTGGGGCTTTCCATGGCGGGCGCACGGTAGCACCGCTCCCGACGGGGCTCTCCGTCCCGCGGAACCAGAATGTTCATCGGGCCGCACTTGACGGAGGCGGAGCGGTGTTTCGGGTCTTATGGATCCCAAAACGAGCAGATTACCTACCGAGAGGAGCACTCCGATGCGTGTTGAGCGATTGACCACCAAGTCCCGCGAGGCGCTGGCCCAGGCGCAGTCCGAGGCCACCCGCCGGGGCAACCCCGAGCTCACCCCCGAGCACCTGCTGCTCGCCCTGCTGCAGCAGGAAGACGGGGTCATCCCCGCGCTCGTGCAGAAGGCCGGAGCCAACCCCAGGGAGCTCGCGTCGGAGTTCGAGTCCGCCGTGGAGAAGTACCCGAGGGTCACCGGCGGCAGCGAGCCAGGGATGTCCCGCCGGCTCGGGGTGCTGCTCCAGAAGGCCGAGGACGAGAGCAAGGCCCTCAAGGACGAGTACGTCTCCGTCGAGCACCTGTTCCTGGCGGTGGTGAAGCATGACCGCGACGCGGCGGGCGTGCTGCGCCGAAGGGGCCTCGACGAGGCCAAGGTGATGGCCGCGCTCAAGGAGGTGCGAGGCAGCCAGCGGGTCACCTCGGCCGACCCGGAGGGCACCTTCCAGGCGCTGGAGAAGTACTGCAAGGACCTCACGAACCTCGCACGCTCGGGCAAGCTCGACCCGGTCATCGGCCGCGACGAGGAGATTCGCCGGGTGATGCAGGTGCTCTCCCGGCGCACCAAGAACAACCCCGTGCTCATCGGCGAGCCCGGCGTGGGCAAGACCGCCATCGTCGAGGGCATCGCCCAGCGCATCGTGCGAGGCGACGTCCCGGAGAGCCTCAAGGACCGTCGGATCATCTCCCTCGACCTGGCCTCGCTGGTGGCCGGGGCGAAGTATCGAGGGGAGTTCGAAGAGCGGCTGAAGGCCGTGCTGAAGGAGGTCGAGCAGGCGGCCAACGTGGTGCTCTTCATCGACGAGCTCCACACCCTGGTGGGGGCCGGCGCCTCCGAGGGGTCGATGGACGCGAGCAACATGCTCAAGCCCGCCCTCGCGCGAGGGGAGCTTCACTGCATCGGCGCCACGACCCTCGACGAGTATCGCAAGCGCATCGAGAAGGACGCGGCGCTCGAGCGGCGCTTCCAGCAGGTGTTCATCGGGCAGCCGACGGTGGAGGACACCGTGGCCATCCTCCGAGGGCTCAAGGAGCGCTACGAGGTTCACCACGGCATCCGCATCCGGGACGAGGCGCTGGTGGCCGCGGCGACGCTGTCCAACCGCTACATCACCGAGCGCTTCCTCCCCGACAAGGCCATCGACCTGGTGGATGAGGCCGCGTCGCGGCTGAAGATGGAGCTGGGCTCGATGCCCTTCGAGATCGACCAGGCGCAGCGCAAGCTGACGCAGCTGGAGATCGAGAAGCACGCGCTCACCCGGGAGACCGACAGCGCCAGCAGGCAACGGCTGACGGAGGTGGGCCGGGAGATCGCCGATCGACGAGAGTCCATCGAGGGGATGAAGTCGCAGTGGCTGCGCGAGAAGGAGCTCATCGAGGGCGTGCGCGGCGTGAAGCAGCGCATCGAGACGGCGGGCGTCGACCTGGAGCGGGCCACCCGCACCGGCAAGCTCGAAGACGCCGGGCGCATCAAGTACGAGGTGCTGCCCAAGCTGGAGAAGGAGCTCGCCAGCGCGCAGCAGGCGATCACCGACGCGCAGCAGGGCGGCCGCGCCTACCTGAAGGAGGAGGTCACCTCCGAGGACATCGCGGCGGTCGTGGCCAAGTGGACCGGCATTCCCCTGTCGAAGATGCTGGAGAGCGAGCAGCAGCGGCTGCTGAAGATGGAGGAGGTGCTGGGCGAGCGGGTGGTCGGCCAGAAGGACGCCATCGTGGCGGTGAGCAACGCCGTGCGCCGGGCGCGGGCGGGCCTCGGAGACGAGCGGCGGCCCATCGGGAGCTTCTTGTTCCTTGGGCCGACGGGCGTGGGGAAGACCGAGCTGGCCAAGGCGCTGGCGGGTTATCTCTTCGACGATGAGAAGTCGATGATCCGCATCGACATGAGCGAGTACATGGAGAAGCACGCCGTCTCGCGGCTCATCGGCGCCCCGCCCGGCTATGTGGGCTACGACGAGGGCGGACAGCTCACCGAGCCGGTGCGCCGAAGGCCCTACTCGGTGATCCTCTTCGACGAGATCGAGAAGGCCCACCCCGACGTCTGGAACGTCCTGCTCCAGGTGCTCGACGACGGCCGGCTCACCGACGGCCAGGGGCGCACGGTCGACTTCCGCAACACGGTGCTGATCATGACCAGCAACGTCGGCAGCGCCTTCCTGCTGGAGGAGCGCAGCGAGGAGGAGGCCCGGCGGCTGGTGATGGAGGAGCTGCGGCGCAACTTCCGGCCGGAGTTTCTCAACCGCCTCGACGAGACGGTGGTCTTCCACCGGCTGGGCAGGGAAGACCTGCGGCAGATCGTGGACATCCAGCTCAAGGGCTTCGAGTCGCGCCTCTCGCGCCGAGACCTCAAGCTGAGCGTCGACGACGAGGCCAAGGACTGGCTGGGCGAGGTGGGATGGGACCCGGTCTACGGAGCCCGGCCGCTGAAGCGGGCCATCCAGCAGCACATCGAGAACCCGCTGGCGCAGAAGCTCCTGAAGGGCGACTTCGCCCCCGGGGAGACCATCAAGATCACCCGGGTTGGGGGGGAGCTGCGCTTCGCCCGCGAGCTCGCCAACTGATCAGGTAAGCTCGTCGTCGTCGACGCGGTGCGAGCCTGCCTTCGGGGTCTTCGAGGAGGCCTGCTCGACGATGGAGAGCGCCCGGTTGGCGCGCTCGGAGCGGTCTCGCAGCGCGGCGTCGGTGACCACCTCGTGAAGGGTGAGGGCGGGGAGGTACTCGAGGTCGAGCGTTCCTCGCGAGGGGAGCATGAAGACCCCGCAGAGCTCGGCGCTCTCCCTCACCCGTCGGATGAGCTCGATGGGCACGTGGCACTCGGCGTGGGTGATCATGTAGACGGTGACGCTCGAGCGCTCGCGCAGCCGCTCCATCTCCGAGGCGAGCTGCGAGAAGACCCGCGCGTAGTTGCGCCCGCGCTCTCCCTTGAAGGCCAGGATGCCCGCGACGTGGAGCGAGCCGCTGCCGTGGAGGCCGGAGCGCCCGCGGCGCAGGCGCATGGGCTCGTAGAGGCGAGAGTCGAAGAAGCGCACCGTGGCCTCGAAGCCGAGGAGGGTCATGCGCTTGGCGAGGGCGATGGCGAGCCCCCGGGCGAAGACCGCGCGGGCGCCGCGCATCGAGGCGCTGGCGTCGACCAGGATCTGGTAGCTGCGCGGCGGAGGGCGATCCTGCGCCTCGTGGGCGTAGTAGAGCATCTGGTTGTCGAGGAAGCGCTGCTCGAAGAGCTCGTCGTCGTAGGCGAGCTCGCTGAGGAAGAGCGAGTCGAGCGAGCCCGAGGAGACGATGCCGGAGTAGCCGTCGACGGCGAAGACCTGCTGGCCGCCGCCGCGCTTCGTCTCGAGGACGCTCGGCAGGATGTCGAGGGAGAAGTTGACGACGTCGTTGGCCTCGGGGCTGTTGAAGACCGCGAGCAGGTCGACGAGCTCGGTCTCGGGCATGGAGCCCTCCTGGCCCATGAGCCCGAGGAGCTCGACGGTGTCGAGGTCGATCTGCTCGATGCCGAGCAGCAGGTGCAGCCGGTGCTGGAGCACGTGGCGCAGGAAGGCGAGCTCGGCGCGGCGGTCGACGGCGGCCCAGGCCTGCGGGAGGTTGAGCATCGCGCGGGTGAGCGACTCGGCGTTGACGGCGATGGGCTCGAAGAGGGTGCTGCTGCTGCGCCAGCGGTCGACCACGGGGCCGAGGGCGCGGGTGAGCAGGGTGCTGAGCACGCCGTCGTCGAGGCGGGACTTCTTGAGCCCGGCGGCGATGTCGGTGCCGCTGACCTCGGTGAGCAGCGCCGCGTAGTCGCGGAGCATGGCGGCGACCTCGGCGGGGTTGATCCCCTCGGGGAGGCGGGGCGTCTCCCTGGGGGGCGCGAGCTCGGCGCGCTCGCCGAGGAGGGCGGCGCCGAGGTCGAGCACGACGAAGAGCGGGACGTTGATGCCCAGCGAGAGGAGCGAGTTGTACCAGGCGAGGGCCCGCATCCCGAGGGCGGACTCGTCGGCGCCGGCGCACGAGAGCGCGAGCCCGCCGAGGGCTCGAATCTCCGCCTGGGTCATGTTGGCGAGGGACATGGGAGGTGCCGCGGAGGGTACGCGCGATCGCTCGCGGGCGCTGCTACCAGCTCAGGACGCTCTGCACGACCTGGGGGTTGCCGTTGCCCGGGATGGCCGTGGGCTCGATGGGGTTGAGCACCACCGCGAGGGTGGCCCCGACGGCGATGGCGCCGCCGACGGCGGCCCAGAAGTACCAGCGGGTGAAGAGGCTGCGGGAGCGCGGGTCGAGGGTGACGCGCACGGTCTCCTCGGAGAGGGTGTTGAGGCGCACGCTCTCGCTGCGGGGCTGGTAGCCCTCGGCGGAGAAGGTGAGCTGGTGGATGCCGGGGCGGACGCGCTGGTCGAAGGTTCCGCGGCCGACGGGGGCGCCGTCGAGGGTGATCTCGGCGTTGGCGGGGAGCGCGTTGACGACGAGTCGGGCGTTGAGCTCGACCGGGTGGAGCGTGCCCTGGAAGAGCCTGCGCTCGTGGGCGTGGACGTTGATGGTCTGCCGCAGCGGCTCGTGAAGGGCGAGGCTGACGGAGATCTCGTGGGGCCCGGGGAGCACCTCGACGCCTCGGGGGAGGGGGGAGGTGCCGAGGACGCGGCCGTCGAGGGTGATCTCTGCGCCGGAGGGCTCGACCTCGAAGGAGAGCACGGCGCGGGTGGTCTCGATCTCTCGGATGACGCCCTCGACGTCCTCGCGCTGCGTCGGGGTGAGCCGCGGGTTCTCTTCGAGGTAGCGGCGGAAGGTGGCGATGGCGCTGGAGAGCTGCCCGTCGGAGCGGTAGGCCTGCGCGAGGTTGAAGAGGATGACCGGCGACGCATAGAGCCGGTGCGCCGTCTGGAACTCCGCGATGGCCTCGGTGAAGCGCCCTGCCTGGTAGTGCCCGACGCCGGTCTGGAAGTGGGTGCGCGCCTCGGCCTGCTGGAAGGCCGCGGTGGGGTTGGCCGGCTCCGGCGCGGGCTCGTCCTGCGTCTGCGGCTGGGGCACGCGCCGGGGCTGCGCAGACGAAAGGGGCGCTGCGAGGAGGAGCGCGAGCGCGAGGGCGTCTCGTCGGATGGGTCCCATGGTGCGCGGATGCTATCGCAGGGCGGCGACGGAAGGGGATGGAGAGAGTGGCGGGGGAGCGACCGACCACGTGAGCCCGATGCGGGCTCGTGTGCCGAAAGGAGCACCCCCCCCCGCCCAGGGGCATTGGCGCTAACCGTCGCTTGAAGGGCGGGCGGGGCAAGCCCCGCCCCTACGCAGAGCCGGACACTTCTCCGTAGGGGCGGGGCTTGCCCCGCCCGCATGGGAATCGAGCGGTTAACGCCTATGCCCAGAGGGGGCTCGGGTAAGAACTCGGCAGACCTTTCGCTGATGATGGTCAAGCCGACGGCGGTCGTCGCACCTCCGCCACGAGGGCCTCGACCGAGCGCCGCGCGTCGCCGAAGAGCATCCGCGTGTTGTCGAGGAGGAAGAGCGGGTTCTCCACGCCCGCGTAGCCAGCCGCCATGCCGCGCTTCAGCACCACGGTCAGGCTCGCCTTCCACACCTCGAGCACCGGCATCCCGTAGATGCTCGACCCGGGGTCGTCGAGGGCGCCCGGGTTCACGATGTCGTTCGCCCCGATCACCAGCACGATGTCGGTGCGCGGCAGCTCCACGTTCATTGGCTCCATCTCGTGGACCATGTCGTAGGGCACGCCCGCCTCGGCCAGCAGCACGTTCATGTGCCCGGGCAGCCGGCCCGCCACCGGGTGGATGGCGAAGCGCACCTCGATGCCCCGCTCTCGCAGCGCCGAGGTGAGCTCGTGCACCGTCCCCTGCGCCCTCGACACGGCCATGCCGTAGCCCGGGACGATCACCACCGAGCGCGCCGCCACGAGCTTGTGGGCCACCTCGTCGGCCTTCATCTCGTGTACCTCGCCGACGGCCTCGCGCGCCGCGCTCGCCTTGCCCTCGCCGGTGCCGAAGCCGCCGAACACCACGCTCAGGATCGAGCGGTTCATCGCGCGGCACATGATGATCGAGAGGATGGTGCCGCTCGACCCGACGAGCGCGCCGGTCACGATGAGCAGGTCGTTGGCGAGCATGAAGCCCGCGGCGGCGGCCGCCCACCCGGAGTAGCTGTTGAGCAGCGAGACCACCACGGGCATGTCGGCGCCGCCGATGGCCAGCACGAGGTGCGTCCCCAGCACCGCCGCGAGGGCCACCATGGCGAGGAGGTAGCTCAGCCCCTCGCTGCCGGGGGCGTGAACGAAGGGCACCGCCAGGCCCACGATCGCCAGCGCGAGCCCGGCGTTGAGCAGGTGCCTCCCGGGCAACAGCAGCGGCTTGCCGGTGAGGGTTCCGCGCAGCTTGGCCCAGGCCACGACCGAGCCGGTGAGGGTGATCGCGCCGACCGCCGCGCCGGCCCACACCTCGATGAGGTGCACCATCTGCTCGGTGGCGACCTCGCTGGGCGCGCCCACCGGGGAGAGGTACGACGACACGCCGACGAGCACCGCCGCGAGCCCGACGAAGCTGTGCAGCACGGCGACGAGCTCGGGCATCCCGGTCATCTCGACGCGCCGGGCGAGCGTGCCGCCCAGCACCGTCGCCGCGGCCATGGCGACGAAGAGGGCGCCCGAGGAGGCCCACGCCGCGCCGGTGAAGTGCCCCGCCGCGTCGCGCATGACGATGCCCGGGCGGGACATCCACGACACCCCCGTCACCAGGATGGCCAGGGTCATCCCGAGCACGCCGTAGCCGTTGCCGTCCTGCGCGGTCTCCTGCTTGGAGAGACCGCCCAGCGAGCGGATGAAGAGCACGCCCGCCGCGAGGTACGCGACGATCATCTCGCCGCTCATGACCGCACCCCCTTCGGGGCCACCGGCTCGCGGTGGAACATCTTCAGCATCCGGTGCGTCACCAGGAACCCTCCGCTGATGTTGATCGTCGCGAAGAACACCGCGATGACGCCGAGCACCGAGGCCGCGTCGAGCGTGGGGCCCACCTGCAGCAGGCCCCCGACGATGATCACGCCGCTGATGGCGTTGGTGACCGCCATGAGGGGCGTGTGCAGCGAGGGCTGCACCGACCAGATCACCTGCCAGCCGACGAAGCACGCCAGCACGAACACCGTCGAGTGCCGGAGGAAGTCCGGCGGCGCGAAGCGCCCGAGGAGGAAGAGCGCGCCGATCACCGCGAAGCCGCCGACGGTGGTGCCCCAGGCGAGCCTCGGGGGAGACCCGAGGTCCTGCTGCCCGGGCTTCGCGTCGACGGGCGGCGGGCGGGTCTTCGCCTTCGCCGCGGAGGGCGCCGGAGCCTTCGGCGGCAGCGGCGGGAGCTCGTCTCCACGGTAGAGCAGCAGCGTCGGGCGCAGCACCTCGCTGTCGACGTCGACGCCGAGCGCGTCGTCGAGCTCGCCCAGCAGGCTCACCACGTTCATCGCGAAGAACCGGCTCGCCGTCGCGGCCATGCGGCTCGTGAGGTCGGTGTACCCGATCACCTTCACCCCGCGGTGCTCCACCACCTCGCCGGGCTCGCAGAGCTCGCAGTTGCCCCCCTGCTCGGCGGCCATGTCGACGATGATCGAGCCCGGCTTGAGCTGCTCGACGACGTCGCGCGGCAGCAGCACCGGGGCCTTCGCGCCCGGCACCAGCGCCGTCGTGACGATCACGTCGACCTCCCGGGCCTGCGCGCGAAACAGCGCCATCTCCGCCGCGATGAACGCCGGGCTCATCACCCGCGCGTACCCGCCCGCCCCCTCGCCGCTCTCGTCGAGGTCGACCTCGATGAAGCGCGCCCCGAGGCTCTCGACCTGCTCGCGCGCCGCCGCGCGGGTGTCGAAGGCGCGCACGTCGGCGCCGAGGGCCCGCGCCGCCGCGATGGCCGCGAGGCCCGCGACGCCCGCCCCGATGACGAGCACCCGCGCCGGGGCCGTGGTGCCCGCGGCCGTCACCTGCGGGCTGAAGGGCCCCTGAAACTCGTGCGCCGCCTCGAGCACCGCGCGGTAGCCCGCGAGGTTGGCCATCGATGACAGCACGTCCATCTTCTGCGCGCGGGTGATGCGCGGCACCCGCTCGAGGGCGATGGCCGTCGCCCGCCGCGCCCGCAGGGCGTCGGTGAGCCCCGGGTTGCGCTCGGGCTGCAGCAGCGCCACCAGCGCCGCCCCCTCCTTCAGCCGGGCGACCTCGTCGAGCGTCGGAGGGCGCACCTTGAGCACCGCGTCGGCCTCGCTCCACGGGTCGTCGACGAGCGCCGCCCCGGCGCCGGAGTAGGCCTCGTCGGAGATGCCCGCGAGCACCCCCGCGCCTCGCTCGACGCGCACCTCGAAGCCTCGCTCGATGAGCTTGCGGATCGACTCCGGGGTCGCCGCGACGCGACGCTCACCCGGAAGGATCTCCCTGGGAATTCCGATGATGGATGCAGCCACGGGCGAGGATGTTGCGCCGGTTTGAAGCGCTGGGAAGATGGGAAAATATCGATCGCAAACTGTTCGCCGCATCGGCGGTCGAAACGCAATGCCTGCACCGATCGGGGGGTCTCAGACGTTGTGGTACGGGGGCTTGTTCTCGACGTAGGCCATCCACATCGCGTCGAGCATGGTCCAGAGCACGTCGAGCTTGAACTGGAGGATGCTCACCGCGTGGTTCTGCTCGGCGCGCGTGGTGAAGGTGTCGAGGGTGATCTGGAGGCCGTACACCACGTCCCGCCGGGCCTCCGAGAGGCGCTTGCGGAAGTAGATGTATCCCTCGGGCTCGATCCACGGATAGAACTCCGGCCAGCGGTCGAGGCGCCGCTGGTGGATGGTGGGGGCGAACATCTCCGTCAGGCTGGAGCAGGCCGCCTCCTGCCACGACGAGCGGCGCGCGAAATTGACGTACGCGTCCACGGCGAAGCGCACCCCGGGGAGCACGTGCTGGTGCGACAGGAGCTCAGCGCGCGGCAGCCCGACGGCCTCGCCGAGCTGGAGCCACGCCTCGATGCCGCCCTCCTCGCCGGTCGTCCCGTCGTGGTCGATGATCCGCTGGACCCAGTGGCGGCGAATCTCCCGGTGCGGGCAATTGGAGAGCACCGCCGCGTCCTTCACCGGAATGGCCACCTGGTAATAGAAGCGATTGGCCACCCAGCCGCGAATGGCGGCCTTGTCGAGCTTGCCGTCATTCATCAACAGATGAAACTCGTGATGGATGTGATAGCGGCTCTCCATCGACCGGAGCCGCGCCTCGAACTCCTCACGAGACCACGCGGGATCCGCGGTCTCCACCGAGGGTTCATAGGCCAGTTGGATGGGGGTTACGAGCGTCATTGGGGAAAGATCTCCACTCGATCGATCGCCATCGGAGGGCGATGGGGTTAAGGCCTTGAGCCTGCTCTGACCATCCGGGGAGTACCGCAGTCGGCCCGCGATCGCGAGGCTCCCGTCGACACACCCCCGCCGCTTCCCTGCGCCATCGCCAGCCCGAACCAGGCCTGGCATGACGCGCGGGGCGCCGTTGGCGCTGACAGCCGCGGGTCGAGTATCGTGCCGACGCGCACCAGCCCGGCGGCGGTTACGCGACATGACGGAGCAACCCAAGACCACACCTCGTGGAAGGCGCATCGCCCCCTGGGCCCTCGTTCGCAGGGTGCTGCTCGTCGCGTGCATGTCGGCGCTCAGCGCGCTCTTCTTCGGCATCTGCCTCCCGTTCTTCCTCCTCGCCATGAAGGTCCTGCCGTCGCTGTCCTACGCCGGCGTGATCTACGTCTTCGTCGGTGGCCTCTTCGGGCTGCTCTTCGGCGGCATCACGTCCGCGACCAGCCTCGCGCGGAGCGAGCGCCCGGTGACGAGGTACTACGCCGTCCTCTTCTTCACCCTCGCGGTCCTCACGACGGCCTACTACGTCGCGTACATCAACCTCGACGTGCTCCAGCACGTCTGACCGCCCGGCCTTGGGGTGAAACGTCTGCATCCGTGAACGCAGCTAATTCGTCTCCCGGGGTCCTCGCCTCCGCAGCCTCAGCCTGGATCGAGCGGCAATTTTCGAGGAATCGAGGTTGGAACGTCGTATGTATCCGGCACGGGTTGCGTACGGCTGCGACGTCGAACCAGACCGGCGATCCGGCGAGGGTGAGGAGTGTCCGAGAGCTCGTCCTCCGACGAGCCGATCCGGCCGTAGCCCATCGCAGGAGGTAACGATGTCACTCAGATGGATGCAGAGAGCCCTGACCCTTGCTGCCCTTGCAGCAACGGTCGGGGCATGCGCCGGCCCCGAGGGGCCGGCAGGGAACAGTTGCACGCTTCGAGCGGACGACGCCGGAGGCGGCGCGACGATCACGTGCTCGGACGGGACGACCGTCCGTCTCACCAACGGCGCCAACGGCGCCAACGGCGCCAACGGCGCCAACGGCGCGGACGGGATGTCGTGCACGGTGAGCGTGGGCGACGCCGGGGGGAGGGTCATCCGCTGTGCCGACGGCACCACGGTGACCGTCAACGACGGCCAGAACGCGAGTTGTACGGTCTCGACGGACCTCGACTCCGGCGTGCGCACCATCCGGTGCAGCGACGGCACGGTCACCACGCTCCGCAACGGGACGCCGGGCACCGACGGCCTCGGCGTGCGGGTCGCCCAGCGGCACGGCCTCGCGCACATCCTCTCGACGGGCGAGTATGCCAACGGCGCCAAGGTGCTCGCGCGCGCGGCGATCACCTCCGCGACCGCCGACCCGGCGGGCGTGGTCACGGTGAACTTCACCGTCGCGACCCTGGGCGGCGCGCCCATCAGGGACGTGCCGGCCATCAGCGCCAACATCTCCAAGCTCGTGCCCGCGGGCACCACCGAGGCGTCCAACCACTGGGTGCCCTACATCTGGGTGACCGAGACCGTGCCGACGACCGGGACCTTCCCCAACCCGGCGGGCACCACGGCGCTGCAGGCCACGCGCGAGACCAACGGCACGCTGACCAACAACGGCGACGGCTCGTACAGGTACGTGTTCAGCACGAACCTCACCAGCGCGCGCATGGGCACCACGCCCGTCACCTACGAGCGCAACCGCACGCACCGCGTCGTCATCATGATGGGCGGCCACAGCGGCGCGACGGCCGACGCCCACCTCGACTTCGTCCCCGACGGGACGGCGGTCACCGAGCGGCGCAACATCATCCAGACGTCGAACTGCCACGCCTGCCACAACGAGAACGAGTTCCGCGGCCACGGCGGCGACCGGCTCTCCATCGAGGCGTGCACCAGCTGCCACGTCACGGGCTCCCGCGACGCCAACAGCGGCAACAGCCTCGCCCTCGACGAGATGATCCACAAGATCCACGCCGGCGCCGAGCTGCCGTCCGTGCGCGGCGCCGACGGCATCCGCTACGACAACCCCGCCACGCCGGCGAACGAGGCCGCGGACAACGGCTCGTACGCCATCTACGGCTACCGGGGCACCCGCGCCTCGTGGGAGCACGCTGAGTTCCCGTCGGTGCTCTCGAACTGCACCAAGTGCCACCAGGGCAGCGGCGCGCAGGTCGACAACTGGATGAACAACCCGTCGCGCAATGCGTGTGGCTCGTGCCACGACAACGTGAACTTCGCGACGGGCATCAACCACGTCGGCGGCGTGCAGACCAACGACGCCACCTGCCGCACCTGCCACAACGCGAGCGGCCCGCAGGGGCTGATCCAGTCGCCCGTCGCCACGATGCACGACTGGACCAACCGTGACGTGCGCAACAAGCCGGAGTTCAACGCGACGGTCACCGTCTCGACGCCGGCCAACGGGACCTTCTTCGTCCGCGGCGAGTCGCCGGTCGTCACGATCGTGCTTCGCGACGCGGTCACCGGCACCCTCATCGACCACACCACCGTGGCCGAGGACCCGGCCGCCGAGGGCTGCCCCGCCCCCAGCGCCACCAACCCGCTGGGCGGACCGTGCCCTGCGCGTGACGGGCTCTTCCGCACCGCGGCGCTCTTCGTCTCGGGTCCGCGCGCGCGCCGCATGCCGGTGCTCACCACCGCGGCCCGCTCGCAGCTCTTCAGCGCCACCGCGGGTCCCTTCGACCTGAGCGCGGCGGGCGGCTCGCTCATCGTCCAGTTCGATCAGGGGATGGGCGTCCACACCGTCAACTCCACCGGCGGCGACGTCCTCGCCGCGGGCACCGTCACTGTGCCCGTGTCGAGCGGCACCTTCGCCAGCGCCGCCGCGGCCACCCCGGCCGAGGTGGTGGCCTGGCTCAACCGCAACACGGCCTTCGCCGCGCGCGGCATCGCCTGGGTCGAGAGCAACGGCAGGGTCGGCATCCGCAGCCGCAACCGCGGCAGCGTGTTCTCGATCCAGCTCCAGGCGAGCACGGTGGCGACCTCGGTCTTCGCCGGCGACCTCGTCGCGCACATGCCGACGGGCTCCACCCCGTCGAACAACGTCAGCCGCCGCACCGTCGCGGCCAACCAGGACCCGCGCGTGTCGTACACGGCCGGCGCGATCCGCTACCAGCTCGACCCCGTCGACGACCTCACGCCCGGCACGTACATCGCCAGCATCGAGATCAACGACCGAGGCAACCTCAGCTCGTCGGACTACCAGACCCCGTCGGTCGCCCGCGTGAACTTCCAGGTCGGTCAGGCGACCGAGTCGCGCGCCCCCGCGGGCAACTGCGCATCTTGTCACCAGGGCCCCGACGGTCGCGGCTTCGTGCTCGACTTCGTGCGGCACCACAAGATCTTCAACAACACCGCCATCGACCAGTGCGGCGCCTGCCACGACTACCAGCCCCAGACGGCGGTGGGCGCGGCATGGACGGGCGCGGGCCCGATCTCTCGCCGCGTTCACGCGGTGCACGCGGCCTCGTCGGAGCTGAACTTCCCGCTCTCGACGGTCGGCTACTCCAACGGCGACCCGGTGCCGGGGCGCAACTGGAACCTCCCCTTCCCGCAAGATCTGCGTACGTGCGAGTCGTGCCACCCCGCGGCCACCACGAGCGGAACCTGGCAGACCATGGCCGCCCGCCTGCCCTGCGGCGGCTGCCATGACTCCGACGCGGCCACCAGCCACATGCGCCTGCAGACCTACGACCCGACGCCCGCCACCCCGTGGAGCGGCGACGAGGTCGAGTCCTGCACCGTCTGCCACTGACGCCTCGCTGAGCGGCCTCGCCGCTCCGATGGTGTAACCATCGCAGCGGTGCGGTCCTTGCTCAAGCCGGTGGGTGCCATCATGACCCACCGCGCGCCTTCCTCCCTCCTCCTCGTCCTCCTCCCCCTCCTCGGCGCCTGCCGATCGGCGCCTCCGCAGGCTCGCGCCGCGGAGGCCACGCCCTCGCAGCCCGCGACCCCGGCCGCCGCCGAGGTGCTCGCCACCGTCAACGGCGTCGCGATCACCCGCCAGGAGGTCGTCGGCGCCGCGCGAGGTCCGTCCGCCCACGGCGGCACCGGCGCGGCCGAGACCCCCGCCGAGACGCTCGAGCGGCTCATCCAGGAGGAGCTGCGCGCGCAGCGGGCCGCCCGCCTCGGGCTCGACCGCGACCCGACCTATCGCGCCGACCTGGCGCGGGCCGAGGCCAGCCTGCGAGGGTGGCGCCGCACCCAGCTCGCGACGCTGCTCGACACCCACGAGCAGGTCGCGAGGCCCGAGGTGAGCGAGGCCGAGGCGCGGGCCTTCTACGACGCCAACGTGCCGCGCATCCGCACCGAGGTGCGCGTCGCCCAGATCCTGCTGCGCGACGAGGCGGCCATCGGGCGCGCGCTCGCCGAGGTGCGCGGGGGGGCGGCCTTCGAGGAGGTCGCGCGGCGCCAGTTCGGCTCGCTGCCGCAGGCCGCAGGGCGCCCCTGGGACCTCGGCTACCTCCGATGGAACCTCCTGCCCGCCGCGTGGCGCGACCTCGCGTACACCCTGCCCGTGGGGCAGACGAGCGACGTGCTCCGCGGGCCCAACAACCGCTTCTGGATCATCAACGTGGTCGACCGGCGCGAGCGCCCGGAGCTCACCTTCGAGGCGATGCGCGTGGCGATCACGCAGACGCTCCAGGAGGAGCGCCGGCTCGCGGTGCGCACCGGGGAGCGAGAAGACCTGCGCCGCGACGCGCGAATCGTCTACGCTGGCGGCCGCGCGCCCTGAGGCGCCGCACCCACCGACCCTCATGAGCAGACTCTTCCAGTGGCGCGAGGTCTCCGCGGTCGGCGACGCCGTCGTCGGCCCGGACGAGCGCCTCTCGTGGCCGCAGACCGTCGCCATGGGGGCGCAGCACGTCGTCGCGATGTTCGGGGCGACGGCGCTCGCGCCCATTTTGATGGGCTTCGACCCCAACGTCGCGATCCTGACGAGCGGCGTGGGGACGCTGCTCTTCTTCCTGGTGACGGGCGGGCGCGTGCCGAGCTACCTCGGGTCGAGCTTCGCATTCATCAGCGTGGTGATCGCGGCGAGCGGCTACTCGGGCAGGGGGCCCAACCCGAACATCGCCGTCGCCCTCGGCGGCGTCATGGCCTGCGGCGCGCTGCTCATCGCGTTCGGCGCGGTGGTGCAGGCGCTGGGCACGGGGTGGATCGAGCGCCTGATGCCGCCGGTGGTCACCGGCTCGGTGGTGGCGGTGATCGGGCTCAACCTCGCGACGGTGCCGATCAAGAACATGGCCTCGGGCAACTTCGACGCGTGGATGCAGGCCGCGACCTTCCTCTGCGTCGGGGTGGTCGCGGTCTACGCGCGCGGCATGGTGCAGCGCCTGCTGATCCTGGTGGGTCTGGTCGCCGCGACGCTGGTCTACGCCGCGCTCACCAACGGCCTGGGGCTCGGCAGGCCGGTCGACCTGGGCGGCGTCGCCCGCGCGGCGTGGTTCGGGGTGCCGGGCTTCACCGCGCCGGTGTTCTCGGCCGACGCGATGCTGCTGATCGCCCCGGTGGCCGTGGTCCTCGCGGCGGAGAACCTGGGGCACCTGAAGGCGATCACCGCGATGACGGGCCGCAACCTCGACCCGCTCATCGGGCGCGCCCTCATCGCCGACGGCGTGGCCACGATGGTGAGCGGCGCGGCCGGCGGCACGGGGGTCACCACCTACGCCGAGAACATCGGCGTGATGGCGGCCACGCGCATCTACTCGACCGCCGTCTTCCTGGTGGCAGGGGCGATCGCCGTGGCGCTTGGCTTCAGCCCCAAGTTCGGGGCGCTCATCCAGGCCATCCCCCTGCCCGTGATGGGGGGCGTGAGCATCGTGGTGTTCGGCCTGATCGCGGTCGCCGGGGCCCGCATCTGGGTCGACGCCCGCGTCGACTTCTCGCAGCACCGAAACCTCATGGTGGCGGCCATCTCGCTGATCGTCGGCACCGGCGACTTCACGCTGCGCTTCGGGCGCTTCGCCCTCGGCGGCATCGGGACCGCGACCTTCGGCGCGATCCTGCTCTACGCGCTGCTCGGCCGCTCGCGCAGGCCCTGAGCGGGGGTCTCGCTCAGTGCCCGGCGTGGGCGTGGGTGGGCCGCGGGACGAGCCTCCCGGAGTGGGTGTCGATGTGCACCTGCTCGACGCGCAGCGTGCCGTCGCGGAGCCGCGCGGCGATGTTGGGGCGCGCCCGGAACTCCGCGCTCCGGGCGTCGCGCTCGTCGACGCCCGCGGCGAGGTGGGGGTAGCGCACCCGCAGCGCCGGATCGCTCGCGACGCGCTCGGCGGCGCACTCCGAGTGGGTGGTGAGCACGACGAGCTCGACGCCGTTGTCGACCGCGAGCTCGAGCATCTCCTCCTCGCGCTCGCTCATCACCGAGCCGGCGAGGCGCAGCACGTAGTAGTAGCGGCGCGTGTCGCCTACGAGCTCGTTGGTGTCGATGCGCGCGTCCATGCAGACGACCAGCGCCACGAGCGGGTGGTGCGTGCTCCGGGGGAAGAAGTCGCGCACTCGGGCCGCGAGGGCGTTGTGCGAGAGGACCTCTGTCCAGACCGCCGAGGGCGAGCGGTGCCCGTGCGGGTGGATGGGGTCCTGGAAGCGGTAGCCGAGGTCGATGAGCGCGCCGCCGATCACGAAGTCGAGCTTGTCGCTGGTCATCACGGCGACGGCGCCGGCGAGGGTCGTCGCGCCGAGGAGGGCCGCGATCACCGTGGCGCGTCGGGAGAGGTTGCGGAGGCGTGGGAAAGCCATTGGGGAGTCCTCGGTGCTCGCAGTGAGGTGCTGCTTCTGTTCTGGTGTACCCCTCCGTCAGCCGGGGGGGGAATTCGCCGGCTGGTGGGTGCAGAGCGGGTCGTCGCCCAGCAGGTCGCCGCTGGCGAGGTAGGCCCTGGCGCGCGAGCCGCCGCACGCGCTGCGCATCTCGCACACGCCGCAGCGACCGTTGAACGAGTCCACGTCGCGCAGCGACAGGAAGAGCGGGGCCTCGCGGTAGAGCTCGAGCGCGTCGCGCTGGCGGACGTTGCCCGCGGCGACCGGCAGGAAGCCGGAGGGGAACACCTCGCCGTCGTGCGAGACGAACATGATCCCGTTGCCGTCGCGGATGCCCGCGGCGTGCCCGCGGCCGGGCGCGGCGAGCCGGCTCTCGGCCACGACCCGACGGAAGTGCGGCGCCTCGGTCGTGGTGACGACCATCCCAGGGACTGTGGCGCGCTCGGCGAGCCAGCGGAGCAGGTCGGTGCAGGCCGCTGGGGAGATCGGCTGGAGCACGACCCCGCGCCCGACGGTGACCAGGAAGAACAGGCTCCAGCGGGCCGCGCCGATCTTGCGGGCGAGGAGCTCGATGCCGGGGATCTCCGCGAGGGTCTCCTCGGCGACGAGGGTGTTGACCTGGAAGGGCAGGCCGAGCTCCCGCGCCTGCTCGCCCGCGACGAGGGTGCGGGCGAAGGTGCCCTCCACCCCGCGGATGCCGTCGTGGATGGCCTCCGTCGCGCCGTCGATGGAGAGCGAGATCGCGTCGACGCCGGCCTCCTTCAAGGCCCGGATGGCCTCGCGGGTGAGCCGCGGCGTGGCGCTCGGCGAGACCGAGACCCCGAGCCCGAGCGAGCGGCCCTTGGCGATGAGCTCGAAGAGGTCGGGGCGCTCCAGGGGGTCACCCCCGGTGAGCACCACGTGGGGCTTCGGGGTGCCCGCCGCGAGCTGCTCGAGGAGCCGGAAGCCCTCGGCGGTGTCCAGCTCCTCCCTTGCGCGATGGGTCGCAGCTTCTGCACGACAGTGCCGGCAGGCGAGCCCGCACGCCCTGGTGATCTCCCAGTAGACGCGCATCGGAGCCTGGGAGAACGAGTATCGGCCGTTCATGATCGGGGCGCCTACGCAAAGTCGCGGCCAGACCCCCCCCTCGTCCCCCCGGGGCTGGGGGTGTCATTCCCAAGGGCCGAGAAGAGGCGTATGGCTTCGCCCTCATGAGCGCCATCTCTTCAGGTCTTCGCCGTTCCTGGTGGCTCGCCGCCTGCCTCTCGATGGGTCTCGCCACGGCGTCGTGCGCGAATGACGCCGCGATCGAGGACGACGCCGACGGCATCTCGGACCTCGTCGAGCCCGTCACCGACGTCAGCCACACCGACGTGCGCAACCAGTCGATCGGCAACTGCTGGTCGTACGCCTCCACCGGCTGGCTCGAGTCGCTCCACCGCGCCCGCACGGGCCAGTCGGTGAACGTCTCCGAGTCGTGGATCACCTTCTGGGACTGGCACCGCAAGATCACCGGCACCGGCGTGACCACCAACGCCACCACGATGCGCAGCGAGGTCTCGACCGGCGGCTGGTGGGACTCCGCCATGACCATCCTCCGCGACCGCGGCGTGGTGATGGAGGCCGAGTTCATCCCCGAGGAGGCCACCAGCGCCCGCTCGACGCGCCAGTCCGAGGCCCTCGCGGCGATCAACGCCGAGCTCAACGGGGAGGGGCGCCTCGCCACCGCGACGGCGCGGCGCGACCCGCAGATCGTGCTCAACGTGCTCTTCGACGCCTGGCGCATCAACGACGATGTGCGCGCGGAGATCCGCCGGGTGTACGGTATCTCGGCGAGGCGCACCCTCAGCTCCACCACCGTCACCCCCGCGACGTGGATGCGCAAGGCCACCGGCTTCCCGATCCGCACCTCGGTGGCGCGCAGCTCGACCGGCGCTCCCGCGACCTGGGACGGCTACCTCTCCGACGTGATCCCCGGCGGGCGCTACGCCTGGCGGAGCGTCTCGTACCCCGGCACGGCCTCGTCGCGCGTCGCGGTGCAGCGCCGGGTGATGCGCGCCCTCAACGCCGCGCAGCCCGTGCTGGTCTCGTGGCTCGTCGACTTCAACGCGCGCAGCGGATCGACCGGCGCCTTCGAGCTCGAGACCCTCCGCGCCGCGAGCGGCCCCGGCCGCCAGGGCGGCCACCTCGTGACCACCGAGGACTACGAGGTCGTCGTGCGCCAGCCCGGCCAGCCCGAGCGCCGGCTGCTCGCGGGCCAGATGGCCTCGGCCGCCGACATGCGCCTCGCGGAGCAGTACGGCGAGATGGTCTTCCTGCGCATCAAGAACTCCTGGGGCACCTCGCAGGGCCCCCTCGGCGGCAGCTTCGGCGGCTACCACGACCTCTACACCTCGTACCTCAACGGTCCCATCCGCTGGACCGATGCCAGCGCCGACCGCACGCCCCTCTCGTCCGTGATCATCCCATCGGGCTTCTGATCCCCCGACGCGGCGCTCCGCTACCCGGCCGACACGAGCTCCGGCGCGTGCCGGCTCCACTCCTGCGCCCACGCGGGCAGCGCCTCGGCGGGCATCGGGCGCGCGATGAAATACCCCTGCGCGACGTCGCACCCGAGGCCCCGCAGCAGCCGCCACTCCGCCTCGGTCTCCACGCCCTCCGCGACGCTGCGGAGCTTCAGCTGCCGCACGATCGAGAGGCTCGCCTCGACGATCGCCAGGCACGACGCGCTGCTCGTCGCCCCGTTGACGAAGCCCCGGTCGACCTTGAGCTCATCGAAGGGGATGTCCCGTAGCTGGGTCATCGACGAGTGGCCGGTGCCGAAATCGTCGATGCTCAGCCCGACGTGCTTGAGCCGCAGCCGCGCCAGGATGTCGATGGCCGCGAGCGGGTTCTTCATGAAGCGGCTCTCGGTGACCTCCAGCACCAGCGAGCGCGCCGCCACCCCGGAGGCGAGCAGCCGGCGGGCGACGCGGTCGGGAAAGTCGAGGCTGCTCAGGTTGTCCATGGAGACGTTGACCGACAGCTGGAGCGCCAGCCCGGAGTCATCCCAGCGCCTCGCCTGGCCCAGCGCCTCGATGAACACCGCGTCCGTCAGGTCGTCGATGAGCCCCGCCTCCTCCGCCACCCCGATGAACGCGTCGGGGTACACGAGCCCGTCCCTCGGGTGCTGCCAGCGGACGAGCGACTCGACCCCCACCAGCTCGCCGCTCCGCAGCGATACCTGCGGCTGGAAGTGGCACACCAGCTCCGACCCGGCGATGGCCGCGCGGATCTCCTCGGCGCCGTAGCTCCGCTCGACGCGGGCCGGGCGGGCCGCGGCGTGCGGCGCGGAGAGCCGCTTCCTCAGCTCCTCCAGGGTCACCGGCTTGGTCAGCGCCCCGAGCACGTCGAGCTTGTGCGCCCTCGCCAGGTGCTCCGCGGCCTCTAGGATTCGCTGGTCCTCGCCGCTCACGAACAGGATGCTCCCGGCGAAGCGCAGGCGGGCCAGGTGGCGCACGACCTCGATGCCGTCCATGTCGGGCATCTGCAGGTCGAGCAGCACCACGTCCACGCCGTGCCCGTCGGTCTCCAGCAGCGCCACGGCCTCCGTCGCGCGCTCCATCGGCAGCACGTCGGCGAGCCCGAGGGACTCCAGCTGCTCGGTCATCAGCGCGAGCGCGAAGACCTCGTCGTCGACCAGTAGGATCTTCATGGAATCAATAGCCTGCCCCCGGGGCGCCCTGGCGGCCCGGATCGGAGAGCCATAGCCCGATCTCCGCCCGGACGGAGTCGAACATATCAAGCATTTCAGGGAGCCGCGCGGCGACCGTCGCAGCGTCGGGCTCCCGCGCCCAGCGCTCCATCGCGGCGCAGGCCCCTGCGAAGGCCATCGCCCCGACAGAGCGCGAGGAGGACTTCAGCTTGTGCGCCGCCCCGGCGACGCCGTCCATGTCGCCCTCGGCGTGCTTCGCGCGCACGGCCTCGACCAGCGCCCCGGCGGACGTCAGGTACTGGCCCAGCAGCTTGCGGATCACCCGCTCGTCGTCGCCCACGAGCGCCCGGAGCACGCTGACGTCGAGCAGCGCGCTCGACGCCGCGACGGGCGGAGAGGGCGCCGCGGTCGTCAGCGTCGGCCGCGCCGCGCGCACGCCCGTCCACCGCTCGATCGTAGCGAGGAGCGTGGCCAGCGGAACCGGCTTGGTGAGGTGCGCGTCCATGCCCGCGGCCTGGGTGCGGAGGATCTCGCTGCGCAAGGCGTTGGCGGTGAGCGCGACGATGGGGAGGCGCCGCGTGCCGCCCTCCTCCCGGCGGATCTGCGCGGCGAGCGCGTAGCCGTCCATCACGGGCATGTGCAGGTCGGTGAGGAGCATCGCGTAGGTGCCCGTGCGCCAGCTCTCCAGGGCCGCGCGCCCGTCCGAGGCGAGCTCCACCGCGTAGCCGAGCAGCTCGAGCTGCTGGCGGATGACCTTCTGGTTCGTCTCGTCGTCCTCCGCGACCAGGATGAGCCGGCCCTGGCGCCGCGCCTCCTCGATGGCGAGCACCGGCCCGCGCGCGTAGCGCAGATCCTCCGGGGCCCGGCCCCAGGCGAGCTCCGGCGACGCCCGGCCCGCCGCCACCGCGACCGCCCGGATGAGCTGCCGCCCCCGCACGACGTCGACGACCAGGGACACCACGCCCTTCGCCGCGACCCTGATCTCCGGGCTCGACCCGTGCCGGAGCAGCAGCAGCGTCACCCCCGCAGGCGCCGCGCCCGCAGCGCTCGCGTCGTCCTCGTCGGGTCTGGCCTCCCGCAGCACGACCGCGGCGCCCTCCCATGGCCTCGCTGCCAGCGCCTCGGAGGCCGAGGAGACGAAGGTCACCCCGGCGCCCGCGTACTCGAGCAGGCGCCGCAGGTCCTCCGGGTCGAGGCACGACAGGGGTTCGACGACGACGCACGCGATGCCCGCCAGGTCGGGGTCGGGCTCCGAGACCCTCCCTCGGACCTCCGAGAGGGGCAGCGCCACGGTGAAGGTCGAGCCCAGGCCGGGCGCGCTCTCGACCGCGATGGTGCCCCCGAAGGCCTCCACGAGCCGGCGCGTGATGGCGAGCCCGAGGCCCGAGCCGCCGAAGCGCCGGGTCGTCGAGGCCTCGCCCTGCGAGAACGGGCGAAACAGCCGGCCGATCGTCTCCGCGGTCATGCCGACGCCGTTGTCGCTCACCCGGAGGATCAGCCGCGGCGCCTCGGCCCCGGTCGCCTCGACGCGCAGCCGCACCCGCCCCCGTCGCTCCGGCTGCGACCCGCTGAACTTGATGGCGTTGCCGAGCAGGTTGTAGAGCACCTGCCGCAGACGCACCCGGTCCGTGCTCAGCGCCGCGGGCACCGCCGGGTCGACGAAGAGGCACAGGTCGACGCTCTTGCGCTGCGCGAGCGGCAGCAGCGACGCGCACAGCTCCTCCACCAGCTCGTGGATCGACGCGTCGGAGACCTCCAGCTCCAGCTTGCCCGCCTCGATCTTGGAGAAATCGAGGATGTCGTCGATCACCGAGAGCAGCAGGTTGGCCGACGAGTGGATGGTCTGCACCGCGTCCCGGTCGCGGGGTGACAGCTCGGCCTGCGAGAGCACCTCCGCCATCGCGATGACCCCGTTCAGCGGCGTGCGTATCTCGTGGCTCATCGTCGCGAGAAACGACGACTTCGCCCGGCTCGCCGCGTCCGCCGCCTCCTTCGCCGCCCGCAGCTCGTCCTCCGCCGCCCGGCGCGCGGTGAGGTCCATGTGCGTGCCGACGATGCGCTGCGGCTCGCCGCGCGCGTCGCGCTCCACGACGTTGCCCTGCCGCAGCACCCATCGGTACGAGCCGTCCTTCGCTCGCATCCTGAACTCCACCGAGACCCGGCCGACCTCGCGCAGCCTCAGCGCGCACTCCTCCACCACCCGGTCGCGCTCCGCCGGGTGGATGAGGGACGCCCAGTACCTGCCGTCCGTCGGCAGCTCCCCCGGCGCGTAGCCCAGCATCGTCGCGTACGCCGCGCTCACCGTCACCACGCCCGTGCGCAGGTCCTCGTCCCAGATGCCCGCCGCGGAGGCCTCCGTCGCGAGGTTGAGCCGCTCCTCGCTGAGCCGCATCCGGGTGTACGCGGCGGACACCGCGAGCTCGGCCCGCCGCCGCTGCACCACCCCCCAGAGGTCGTTGCCGATGAGCTCCAGCTCCTGCGCGTCCGAGCCGTCGTAGGCGGACGGACGGTTGCCCACCACCAGCACCATGCGCACGCGCTCGTTCTCGATGAAGGGCACGGCGATGGAGCGCGCGAGAGGCAAGCGATCAGCCTCGACGTCGTCAGGGCCCGATCGGTCGTTGTCCAGCACGGGCTCCCGCCGCCGCGCCGCCTCCGCCGCGATGCCCGCCGCCGTGTCGCGCTCGTCCCCCGGACCACTCCACGCGCCATGGCCCGAGGCCGCCGTGACGGACTCCGCGCTGCGCTCGTCCTCGCCCAGCACGACGATCCACCCGACGCCGCTCCCGGTCAGGCGCACCGCCTCGTCGATGCCGAGCTGCAGGGTCTGCGTCTCGTCCAGCGTCGCCGCGCGCTGGCTCAGGGCGAGCATGGCCTTCAGCCGCCGGTCTGCCGACTGCAATAGCTGGTTGGCGTGCGCGAGCGCGGCGGTGCGCTCCTCCACCATCGCCTCGAGCTGGTGGCGGTAGCGCTCCACCTCGCGCGCCGACTCGCGCTCGTTGGTCACGTCCTGCGCCAGCCCGACCGCCCGCACCGGGGAGCCGTCCGGCGCGTACACGATGCGCGCTCTCGACCGGAACTCCGCCACCCGGCCGTCCTCGCCGGGCACCCGCACCGTCTCGTCGAAGGCCGTGTGCTCCGCCGCGGAGCGGGAGAGCGCGTCCATGAAGCGGTCCCGGTCCTCCGGGAGCAGCCGGCCGAAGGCCTCGTCCGCCACGCGCCCCGAGCCGGTGGCGGTCCAGACCGCGCGCTGCAGCTCCACGGAGCGGTGAAGCTCCTTCGTCGCGAACTCATAGACCCAGCTGCCCATGCGAGCGACCTCCAGCGCCTCGCTGAGCAGCAGCTGGCTCTCCCTCAGCGCCGTGAGGTCTACCCAGCCGATGACCAGCTCGCCCCCGACCCGCGTGACGTGGCCCTGCACGAAGCGCTCGGTGCCGTCCGCGCAGCGAAATCGCAGCTCCGACGACGCCACGGACTGCTGGACGTCCGTCGTCCGCCGCACCCTCTGCCGCCAGCTCGCCTGGCGCTCGCGCCCCTGGACGGGGTCCGGGAAGAAGCGCTCCAGCGCGACCGCGAAGGTCGGGAGGTCCGCGAGCGCGTAGCCGTAGGTCTCCGTGAAGGCGCGGTTGATCTGGACGATGCGGTCCGACTCGGCGTCCACGACGAACTTCGGCACCGGCGACCCCTCGAAGAGGCCCCGGAAGCGGGCCTCGCTCAGCTCGCGGCGCGCGGCCTCGGACTCGCGGCGCCGGTTGGCCTCCGCGGCGTGCAGCACCAGCGCGAGGAAGCGCGAGATCTCGCTGAGGAGCGCGACCCGCTCGTCGTCGAAATAGTGGGCGTCCGCCGAGTAGAACATCACCGCCGCGACGGACCTCCCGGCGACGATGACCGGGAGCGAGAGCGAGGCGCCGAGGCCACGCTCGCGCGCCGCGCCGTGCCAGGGCGCCGTGCGCGGGTCGTGCGCGAAGTCGTTCACGATCACCGACCGCCCCTCCCTGATCGCGGTGGCCGAGGGTCCCTGCCCGGACGGCAGGGTCGGGTCGGTGCTGATGACGATCTCGCGCACGTAGTCCACCGCGACGCCGGCGGCGGCGGCGGGGCGGACGCGTCCGGCGGACTCGTCGACGACGCCGACCCACACCAGGCGGAGGTCGGTCTGGGCGACGGCGAGCCGGCAGACGAGCTCGTAGGCCTCCTGCTCGTCGCTCACGCCGAACAGCGCCTCGCTGACGCCGCTGAGCAGCACGTAGAGGCGGTTGGTGCGCGCGATGCGTCGCCTGGTCTCCAGCTCGCTGGTGATGTCGTGGATGAACGCGAAGTACTCCCCCGCGCCGCTCTCGACGATGTACGACGCGCTCACGTCGAGGTGCCGCAGGACGCCGTCTGGGCGGCGCCAGTCCGCGGTGAACCGGGTGCTGCGCTCGGCCCGGACCTTCTGCAGCACGGTCTCCACGTCGGCGGGCTGCTCGATCGTGCCCAGCTCCTGCAAGGGGTGGCCGATGATGGCCTCCCGAGGCAGCGCGACCAGCGCCTCGAGCGCCGGGTTGGCCTCGATCACCGTGCCGCTCGCGTCGAGGTGCAGGAAGGCGCTCATCGAGCTCTCGGTCGCGGCGAGGTAGTGGCCCGCCGCGGACAGCGCCCGCGCGGTCGCCGCCCGCTCGGACCGGATCCGCGCGCTGCGCTGCGCCAGCGCGATCAGCGCGAGGAGCAGCAGCGCGCTGCCGAGGGTGACCCACGCCACGCGCCGCTTCGCCGCGTCGAGCTCCGCCGCCGACGCCTTCACGACGACCATGTAGGGGCTGTTCGCGACCGGGTGGCTCGCGGCGACCACCTCCGCTCCCCAGAGGTCGAGGCCGCGCTCGACCGCCGGCAGGCGGAGCCGGGACAGCCGAGGCACCACGTGGTCGCGGTCGTTCACGGAGAAGCGCAGGTCCGGGGGCATGACCCGGTGCCCGTCCTCCGCCGAGCCCACGTAGGTGACCTCGTCGCCGTCGCGCACGACGATCACGGTCGACACGGTCGTCATGCGTCCCCGCAGGGGCACCAGCAGCGGGACGAGCATCGCGCGGGCGTCGTTGGTCAACGCGACCGCGCCCATCACCCGCGCGCCGTCCGGGGAGAAGACGGGATACACGAACCCGTACTCGATGATGCCGTCGGCCTCCAGCCTCGCCGGGATCACCACCGGCTGCCTCGCGGCGATCGCCTGGCGCACGTACGCCGACTTGCGAGCGACGCGCTCCTCGTCCCCGACCCCGGCGACGAGGCGCGCGTCTGGGTCGAAGAGCTGCACCGCGTGGTAGCCGTACGCGCGATGCGTGGCCGCCAGCAGGTCCTGCACGCCCGCGGCGGCACGGGCCCCGGAGGCAGGATCCGCGGCGGAGACCAGCGCCGCGCGCACGCGCTCTCGCGAGCTGAGCAGCAGCGCGTCGGCCCTGCGGTCCTCGAGGTGCCGCCGGACGATGTTCGACTGCAGCTCCGCCGCGGAGAGCAGCGCCCCGGTCTGCGCCGACGCCAGCTGCCTCGTGAAGACCTGGTACTCGATCGTCCCGGCTACGATGATCGCCACGACCGCGGCGACCAGCGCGAAGGAGCGACGGGGAGTCTTCGGATGCCCCGGGATGGAGGTCCTTCCGCCGACCGACGACTCATCCACAGGACGCACGGTCAGGAGCCGAACACGCTGGAGACATCCCGTCAATGCTCGAGGGACCGCAGCATGGCCGCGTCGCGATCGCACGCCCGAAGGCACGCCGCGAAGAATGGCCGAGCGTCCCCGGCGAGGCCGTGCTCTCCAGGCACGGAGGGCCCCTTCGGTGCATGTGGGGCGATCGGACGGCGAGGTGCTTCAGAAGCCCGGCAGCCGGAGCTGAACCCCCTGCTGGCAGCGCTTCGTCAGCCGCTGCACCCGCTTCGCCAGCGTCGACGGAGCCTCCGCCCCGTGGGCCTGCTGCGCGTGCTCGAGCGCCCGGTGCGGATCATCCATGTCGCGCTCGTAGCAGCGCGCCAGCTCCAGGTGGATGGCCGCGTCTTCGGGCGCGTGGGCCAGCGCGGCGAGCAGCCTGCCGCACCTCCCCAGGGCGTCGCCGGTCTTCTGGTGCGCCCTGGCGGCGATGAGGTGCGCCTCGCGCGAGGCGTCTCCCCGGCCGTGAGAGAGCGCGTCCCCGGCGTGGGCGAGCGCGCCCTCGTGGTCGCCAGCGCGGAGTGAGGTGCGCGCGAGCCCCACGTGGTCGTCGGCCTCGAAGCGCCCCTCCGAGGGGGAGCGCGCCACGCGGGCCGAGAGCTCGCCGGTGAGGGCCGCGAGGGCCACGAGGTCCCAGAGGTTGTGGCGCGCCACGGGGACGATGCCCGCGCGGTCGCCCTCGCGGAGGTAGCGGCGGTAGCGCTCGGGGATCTCCTCCCCGGCGATGTCGTCGAGGCGCTCGAAGCGCAGCACGTCGCGCTCCAGGCCGGTGAGCGAGCAGCGGTCGACCCGGGCGCCGTAGATGCGCCGGGCGACGTGCAGCAGGTCGAGGTGCGGCGGCAGCGCCGGGGGAGCGATGCGGGAGAGCACGAAGCGCGAGCGCAGCAGCGGCAGGTCGAAGCTCTTGCCGTTGAAGGTGATGAGCGCCGAGGCCCCGGCGATGAGCGCGGCGACGCGGGCGAGCAGCGCGGCCTCCGCGTCGGGCTCGTGCACGAAGAGCTGCTCCACCACCAGGGAGTCGTCCTCGAAGTACGCGAGGCCCACCAGGAAGGCGATGGTGCCGGTACCGCCCGAGAGGCCGGTGGTCTCGGTGTCGAGGAAGAGCGCGCGGCCGACGTCGAGCTCCGCGAGGCCGGGGTCGAGGGCCAGCGTCGAGAGCGCCGGACCGCGGGCCGCGAGGGCGCGCTGCACCGGGACGGCGCCGTGCTTCGCCGCGGGGTCGAGGCGAGTGCGGGAGCGGTGGAGGGTCCCGTGCTCGGAGTCCGTGGGCGCGAAGGGCCACGGGGCGTCGTCGTGGAAGAGGGCCACGTCGGCCCCCACGGAGGCGCGGGCGAGGCGGCCCCTGCGCCGCTGGAGCTGAGCGCGCAGGGCCTCGAAGACCGACTCCCCGGGGGGCGGCTCAGGCGGGGCCGCGGGCGCTGGGACAGGGGACTCCGGGGCAGCGGGCTCCGCCGCGGGGGCGCGTCGGGCAGCGAGGCGGGAGAGCTTGCGTTGGAGGTCCATCGGCGCGCGGGGGGAGAGAGCCTATACCCCCGCGCCGACGGGGGGCGCTACCGGCGGGGCGCCGTCGCGGGGGGAGCGGGGTCGGTGATGTGGAACTCCACCCGACGGTTCATCGCCCTGTTGGCCAGGGTGATGTTGGGCCGCAGCGGGCGCGTCGGGCCGAGGCCCTGGGCCTCCAGCCGGGCGGCCTCGATGCCGTGGCCGGTGAGCCAGGTGACGACGCTCTGGGCGCGGCGCTGGGAGAGGTCGGTGTTGTGCGCCGCCGGGCCGGTGTTGTCCGTGTGCCCCTCGACGCGCACCCGGCGAATCTGCGGAGCGAGCCGCAGGGTGTCGGCCACCGCCTGGAGGATGGCCGTGCTCCTCGGCAGGATCTGGTCGCTGTTGTTGGCGAAGAACACCGGGCGGTTGATGCGGATGACCCCGCCGGTGACCAGCACGAGCCCGGGGCAGCCGTTCTGCCTGGGGTTGGGGTTGGGCGCTCCGGGTCGGTCGGGGCAGGCGTCGACGGTGTCGGGCACCGCGTCGTTGTCGCGGTCCGCGCCGGGGCATCCCGCGCGGGACGGGTCGGGCATCGGACCCTGCGGCTCCTGCGGGCACTGGTCGGCGTGGTTGCGCACCGCGTCGTTGTCGTCGTCTCCGTCGGGGCAGCCGCGGCGGTCGGGGTCGGGCGTCGGGCCCGCTGCCACGGTGGCGCAGGCGTCCTCGTGGTCGAAGATCCCGTCGCCGTCGCTGTCCGCCGAGGGGCACCCCGCGCGCCGCGGATCAGGGTGCTCGCCAGGGACCTCCGTCGGGCACGCGTCGTCCCCGTCGAGCACGCCGTCCCCGTCCCGATCGGGCGGAGGCGGCGGAGGCGGCGGAGGCGGCGGAGGCGGAGGCGGAGGCGCCACCACGGGCTCCTCGGGGGGCATCCGCAGGCTGACGGAGAGCCCGAAGGAGAGGTACTGCGCGTCGGCGGGGTTGTCGCTCTCGCCGTCCGCGACGATGTGCCCGTATCGGAGCATCGGCCCGACGCCGATGGCGCGGTTGAGCGCGAACTCGAAGCCCGCGCCCACGTCGAAGCCGAAGCGGGTCTTCTCGCCGGTGAACACGGCGCCCGCGTTGGCGTCGACGAAGAAGCGCCCCAGCGAGCCCACCGAGGGGTCGACCCGGAGCCCGAGGGTGAGCGGCGCGCCGAAGCCGTAGCCCTGGTCCGAGGGGAAGAGCCAGTACCCCCCGGAGAGCTGCACCGAGAGCGGACCGGTGAGCGTGAAGCCCAGCCGGAGCGATCCCTGCGCGCCGAAGCCGTAGCCCAGCTCGTCGCGCTGGAGGTCGGCCAGCATGGCCGTGGCGCCGAGCTCGCCGTGCAGGGTGAAGCGCTGCAACACCTGCGCCTCCGCGCGCCGGGGCGCGAAGGCGGAGAGGCCCGCGAGGGTCACCGCCGCGAGCGCCGCGAGGCGCAGCGGGTGTCGTCGACGCGCGCTCATCGGCACATCCCCGAGCGGCAGATCTGGCCCGTCGGGCAGCGGCGGCCGCACATCCCGCAGTTGGCCGCGTCGACCTGGGTGTTGACGCACATCGAGCTGCAGATGGTCTGGCCCGGCAGGCAGCGCGCGGTGCAGAAGCCCAGCACGCACGCCTGGGTGGAGGGGCACACGTTGCCGCAGCGCCCGCAGTTCGACGGATCATCGATCACGCCCACGCAGCGCCCGCCGCAGAGCGCCTCGCCCAGCGGGCAGACGCAGCGGCCGGCGTTGCAGGTTGCGGCGCAGGTCATGCCGCAGCCGCCGCAGTTGGCCTCGTCGGTGTTGGTGTTCACGCAGGTGCCGTTGCAGCGCGTCTGGCCCATCGGGCAGACGGCCACGCAGGCGCCCGCGGTGCACGCCTGGCCCGCGGCGCAGGCGCGACCGCAGGCCCCGCAGTTGGCGTTGTCGGTCTGCGTGTTGGAGCACACACCGTTGCAGAGCGTCCGGCCCGCGGGGCACGCGCAGACGCCCGCGGTGCAGGTCGCTCCGCCGCTGCACGCGCGGCCGCAGGCGCCGCAGTTGAGCGCGTCGGTCTGGAGGTTGATGCAGCGCCCGCCGCAGAGGCCCTGGCCCGCGGGGCACGCGCAGGCGCCCGCGGTGCAGGTCGACCCGCCGGTGCACGAGACGCCGCAGCCGCCGCAGTTGCGGTCGTTGGAGCGGGTGTCGACGCAGGCCCCGGCGCAGGCGGTGCTGCCGGCCGGGCAGGTGATGCCGCAGGTGCCGCCGCTGCACACCTGGTTGGTCATGCAGCGGGTGCCGCAGGCGCCGCAGTTGGCGGCGTTGGTGCGGATGTCCACGCAGACCCCGCCGCAGAGCGTCTGGCCCGTCGGGCACTGGCAGCGGCTGTTGAAGCAGGTCTGCCCGGCGTTGCAGGCGACGCCGCAGCCGCCGCAGTTGGCCTCGTCGACCTGGGTGAAGAAGCACCCGCCGCCGCACTGGGTCTGGCCGGGGACGCAGTTCATCAGGCAGCGTCCGAAGGTGCACACCTGGCCCGCGCCGCAAGAGCGCCCGCAGGCGCCGCAGTTGGCCGGGTCGCTCTGGTTGTTGACGCACACGGCCCCGCAGCGGGTCTGCCCCGCGGGGCACTGGCAGGCGCCGGTCACGCAGCGCGAGCCGCCGGTGCAGGCGCGGCCGCAGGCGCCGCAGCTCGTGTTGTTGCTGGACAGGTCGACGCAGGCCCCGGAGCAGTTGGTGAGCCCCGCCGCGCAGCTCGCGGCGCAGGCGCCCGCGGTGCACACCTGGCCCGCGGCGCAGGCCCGGCCGCAGGCGCCGCAGTTGGCGCGGTCGCTCTGCACGTCGACGCAGGTGCCGCCGCAGTTGGTGCGACCCGGATCGCACACGCAGGCCCCGCGGCTGCAGACGGTCCCGCCGGTGCAGGCGGTGCCGCAGGCGCCGCAGTGGGCGCGGTCGCTCTGGAGGTCGACGCACGAGCCGCCGCAGCGGGTCTGCCCCGCCGAGCAGGTCGAGCCGCAGACGCCCGCGCTGCAGGCCTGGCCCGCCGGGCACGCGTTGCCGCAGGCGCCGCAGTGGGCGGGGTTGCTCTGGAGGGAGACGCAGATGCTCGAGCAGTTGACGGTCCCCTCGGCGCACACGCAGGCGCCGCCGCTGCACATGGTGCCCGGCACGCATCGGGTGCCGCAGGCGCCGCAGTTGGCGCCGTCCGCCGCGGTGTTCACGCAGCGACCGCCGCACAGCATCTGGCCCATCGGGCAGCCGCAGGCGCCGGCCACGCAGGCCGCGCCGCCGGTGCAGGCGACGCCGCAGGCGCCGCAGTTGGCCGGGTCGGTGGCGGTGTCGACGCACGAGCCGGCGCACGCCGTCCGGGCGCCGCAGCTGCTCGCGCAGGCCCCGGCGCTGCAGCTCTGGCCCGCCGCGCAGGCGCGACCGCACATCCCGCAGTGGGCAGGATCCGTGGCGTTGTCGACGCACACTCCGCCGCAGAGGCTCTGCCCCGCAGGGCAGGTGCAGGCGCCGGCCACGCAGGCCGAGCCGCCGGTGCAGGCGACGCCGCACGCGCCGCAGTTGGCGCTGTCGGACTCGACGTCGACGCAGTCGCGGCCGCAGGCGAGCCGGCCCGTCGGGCAGAGCGCGCCGCAGGTCCCGGCGGAGCACACCTGGCCCGAGGCGCAGGCCCGGCCGCAGGCGCCGCAGTCGGTTCCGCTGGAGGCGAGGTCGACGCAGCGGTCGCCGCAGCGGGTGGAGCCCGACGGGCAGGCGCAGGCGCCCGCCACGCAGGCCGCGCCGCCGGTGCACACGACGCCGCAGGCGCCGCAGTGGGTGGCGTCGCTGCGGGTGTCGACGCACGCCCCGGCGCAGGCCGTGAGGCCCATCCCGCAGGTGGTGCCGCAGGCCCCTGCGCTGCACACCTGGCCCGCGGCGCAGGCGGTGGCGCAGCTACCGCAGTGCGTCGGGTCGCTCCCGAGGTCGACGCAGCGGTCGCCGCAGCGGGAGGTCCCCGCGGGGCAGACGCAGGCGCCCGCGCTGCAGGTCGCCCCGCCCGTGCAGACCGTGCCGCAGGCGCCGCAGTGGTCGGCGCTCGAGGCGAGGTCGATGCACGCGCCGCCGCAGTCGCTGAGGCCGGCGCCGCAGGTCGTCGTGCAGACGCCGACGTTGCAGACCTGGCCCGAGGCGCAGGCGGTGCCGCAGGAGCCGCAGTTGCGGGGGTCGCTCCGGGTGTCGGCGCAGGCGGTGCCGCAGCGGGTCTCGTCGGGCCCGCAGGTCGGGGCGCCGCCGTCGGCGCCGCTGTCCGTCCCTATGTCCTCCGGAACATCGACCGCGCCGGTGTCGCTCCCGGTGTCCGCGGGGGTGTCACTCCCGGTGTCGCTCCCGGTGTCGGCGGATCCGAGGTCGATCGCGGCGTCACCCGAGACTGTCGGTGGACCCAGCAACGCTCGACCATCACAGCCGGAGAGGGCGACGAGGGCGGCGGACAAGACGATCAAGACGCGTGCTTGCATGGAGGCGTTCTCCCTATGCGGGCGGACCGGTAATTCCAGGTGGTCCGCTCGCGGGATGATCGAACACCACGACCCGCCCCCGAAGCAACTGAGGCGCACAGTCGACCTCCGCGGCTTTGTCGTCGCGCGTGTTCGTCGTCAGGCCTCCGTCGCCCGACGTCTTTGCTCCGCCCTCAGCGGCGCCGTCGGTGCTTGGAGCGATCGCCCGCGCCCGCCGCGTGGGCCTCGACCTTCTCCTCGACCTTCGCTTCGGCCTTCGCCTCGACCGGCTCGACCTTCGCTTCGACCGGCTCGACCTTCGCTTCGGCCTTCGCCTCGACCGGCTCGACCGTGGCTTCGGCCTTCGCCTCGGGCTGCGCCGCGGGCTCCGGCTCGACGCTCACCGGAGCGGCCTCGACCACCGCCGCCGCCGGGCGCTTCGCCTCGACCCTGGCGATGCGCACCAGGCCCACCCGTTCGAGCAGCGCGTCGACCTGCTCTCCGGCCTTCTCCTCGACGCCCCGCGCCCACGCCGGAACCGTCGTCGCCGCCACCTGGAGCGTCTCCCTGGCGCGAGAGAGGGTGCCCAGCGCGGCCTGCCGCGCGGCCTCGATGCGGGTCATCCGGGCCGTGTCCTGCGAATGCGTGTCCATGCTCGTCCCCTGAAGCGTCGTTGACTCGACGCGTCATCTCTTCTCATGACGCGGCGCGCTGTCAAGGCGCGGCCCTGATTTCAAGCACATTGCGGAGGGTGATGGCGCTCAGCCCGGGTCGCGACCGCAGACGCGGTTGAAGCACATGAGGCCGTTGCAGCAGTCGGAGGTGGTGGAGCAGGTGGTGCCTTCGCGGCGGCACATGGCGGGGGGCGGCGGGGTGCAGGAGAACATCCCGTCGGGGCCTCGCTCGCAGAGGCCGGAGCAGCACTCGCTGGAGACGCTGCATCGCTCGCTGTTCATGCGGCAGGCGACGGGGGCCCAGTAGGCGGACATGTTGTCGAGCGCGGTGTCCTGCCCCGGGAGCCAGTACGGAACCTGCGACGGATCGGCCCCTGCGGTGGGGCGGTTGGAGATGGCGGCGACCCAGATCTGGCGTCGGCGGGTGCCTCGGGTGCCGACCCTGGCGTTGCCGTAGTCGCGCCGGGAGTAGAACGCGACCCAGAAGTAGCCGCCCTGGTCGAAGGGCGAGAAGTTGGGCCAGTAGGAGTCGGGCTCGCCGCTGCCGTTGGCGTTGGCGAGCACCAGCGAGGGGGTGTCGGGGGTGGCGCTGGCGGCGGTGATCTCCAGGCGCCCGGGGTAGTGCGTGGTCTCGTTTCCGCCGCGGGAGTTGGTGCCGTGCTGGAAGGCGATCCAGCGGCTGTCGGGGGAGAAGGTAGGGTGGGCGTCGGTGACCAGGGCGCCCGCGGCGGGGGCGGCGTCGGTGGTCCCTCGGTGCACCACGCGGAGCGCGCCGAAGGTGGTGGTCGCGGTGCGAGGGACCACGGCGAGGTCGCCGCGGGTGAAGTCCACGGCCCAGCCCATGTTGGTGTTGGTGACGAGGGCCACGCTCATCCCGTCGGGCGCCCAGTCGGGGTGCGCGGCGTGGTCGGTGGGGAGCCCGCTGCCAGGGACCACCGCGCCGCTCGCTCGCTCGAGGAGCTGCATCGAGTTGCCGCGGTTGATGACGAGGTAGTTGGAGTCGGGCGAGAAGCTCGAGAAGAGGTAGCGCAGGTCGTCGCGAGGACCGTAGACCGTCGGCGCGGGATCGCGGGAGAGCTCGGAGGAGGTGAGGTCGAAGGTGGCCGAGGGGCCGTCGCCGTCCCAGAGCTCGGCGCTCAGGTAGCGGCCGTCGCGGGAGACCGTGTGGCACGCGATGCAGCGCGACCCGTCAGCGGAGCCCGTGGTCCTCGGCGGGGGGTTGGCGATGGTGAGCGAGCGGGCGCCGGTGAGGGCGTCGAGGCGCATCAGCCGGCCGTTGGAGAGGTCCCAGTAGTAGATGGTCCCGGAGAGGACGGCGCGGGCGACGCGCAGCGAGATGGACTCCCCCGCGACGTGCTCACGCATGGCGTTGTCCCAGCGGTCGACGGAGATCACCAGCGGGTCGGCGGGGTCGCTCTCCAGCAGCGCCCGCCACGCCTCGGGGTCGACGGCCCAGTGGTACCCGAAGGAGGCGCCGGTGTGCTGGAGGTAGGCGCTCACCGAGGCGTGGGGCTTCTGGATGAGCACGCGGTAGAAGTCCCCCGCGGCGCCGCCCTCCCACTGCACGTCGGGCGCCGGGAGGTTGGTCGGGATCACCGCGCGGTCGAGGGGGTAGCGCAGCGTGGCGCGGCGGGCGGGGTCGGTCACCGGGGGGCGCGCGAAGTGCTCGATGACGTCCGGGACGAGCCGGTCGACCAGCACCGAGCGCTCGACGCGCACGGTGACCGCCGCGGTGGCGCTGAGCTCCGCGCCGCCCGGACCAGGCACCCTCACGGTCAGCTCGATCACCCCCCCTGCTCCTCCGTTCGCGGTGACCACGCCGGTGTTGAGGTCGACGGTGGCGGCGAGGGAGACGGGCATCGACCAGGTGCCGTTGGCGAGCGGCCGGGTGGTGCCGTCGTTGAAGGTTCCGACGACGGAGAAGGCCTGCGTGGCGGGGGCGCCCGCGCGGGATACGAGGGTGGCCGTCGGGGGGTCGACGACGATGCGGGTGAGCTCTCGGATGGCGATGGCGTCGCGCACCGGGCCGAGGTCGTTGGGCCTCGGGCGGTCGACCGCGGGGCCCCGGTCGGCGGCGGCGTCGAGGCGCACCCCGGTGTCAGGGTCCGTGGCGCAGAGCACGCCCTCGCCGCAGGAGACCTGCGTGGCCTCCTCGGCCGAGCAGCCGGCCAGCAAGGCGATCACGAGGCACCGGGAGGCCGAGCGGGGGTTCGTCACGGCGCGGGATTGCACCCCACCCACGGTGCGAGGCGCAAGCGCGGCGCCGCCGATCGCCCTCCGGGCGCGCCCGCGGTACCTTCGCCGCCATGATCGAGAGCAGCATCGAGGTCCCGGTGGCCGTCAACGAGCCGGTGCGCTCCTACGCCCCGGGGTCGCCCGAGCGCGACGAGCTCCTTCGCGCGGTGTCGTCGATGTCCGCGTCGCCCATCGAGGTCGCGGCCTACATCGGCGGGCGCGAGGTGGCCTCCGGGGAGCGCGTCGCGATGCGCTCTCCCCACCGTCACGACATGGTGCTCGGCCACTGGCACGGGGGCGATCCCTCGCAGGTCGACGACGCCATCGCAGCCGCGCTCGCCGCCGCGCCCGCGTGGGCCGCGACGCCGTGGAGCGCCCGCGCCGCGGTCTTCCTCAAGGCCGCCGAGCTGCTGGCGACGAAGTACCGCTCGGTGCTCAACGCCGCCACGATGCTTGGCCAGTCGAAGACGGCGCACCAGGCGGAGATCGACGCCGCGTGCGAGCTCATCGACTTCTGGCGCTTCAACGTCGGCTTCCTCCCGAAGATCCTCTCCGACCAGCCCATCTCCTCGCCCGGCGTCTGGAACCTCGTCGACCACCGCCCCCTCGAGGGCTTCGTGCTGGCGGTCACGCCGTTCAACTTCACGGCCATCGCGGGCAACCTCCCCACCGCTCCAGCGCTGATGGGCAACGTGGTCGTGTGGAAGCCCGCGGCCAACGCGATGTACAGCGCGCACTTCATCCTGGAGATCCTCAAGGAGGCGGGGCTCCCGCCCGGGGTGATCAACATGGTGCTTGGCGACCCGGCCGCGATGGTCGGCCGCGCCCTCGCCTCGCGGCACCTCGCGGGCATCCACTTCACCGGGAGCACCTCGGTGTTTCGCTCGCTCTGGGCGAAGGTCGGCGAGGGCGTCGGGGAGGGGCGCTACCGCAGCTATCCGCGCCTCGTGGGCGAGACCGGCGGCAAGGACTTCGTCTTCGCGCACCCCAGCGCCGACGTCGACGCGCTCTCTACGGCGCTGGTGCGAGGGGCCTACGAGTACCAGGGGCAGAAGTGCTCCGCAGCGTCGAGGGCCTACGTCCCGGCCTCGCTCTGGCCCGCGCTCCGGGCTCGCATGATGGACGTGCTCCCGGCGATCACCGTCGGCGACGTGAGCGACCTCAGCCACTTCATGGGCGCGGTGATCGACCGCCGCGCCTACGACCGCATCACCGCCGCGGTGAAGGGCGCCCTGGCCGACACGGGCTGCGAGGTGCTGCACCACGGCTACGACGACCGCGACGGGTACTTCATCCGGCCGACGCTCATCCGGGTGGACGACCCGGGGCACGCGCTGATGAGGGACGAGCTCTTCGGCCCGGTGCTGGCGGTCTCGGTCTACGACGACGTCCGCTACGACGAGGCGCTCTCTCGCTGCGCCAACGACTCGGAGTACGCGCTCACGGGGGCCTTCTGGGCGCGCGACCGGGCGGCGATCACCCACGCCTCGGGGGTGCTCCGCCAGGGGGCGGGCAACTTCTACGTCAACGACAAGCCCACCGGCGCGGTGGTGGGGCAGCAGCCCTTCGGCGGGGCGCGCGGATCAGGGACCAACGACAAGGCGGGCTCGGCGCTCAACCTGCTGCGCTGGGTGTCGCCGCGCACGGTGAAGGAGACGCTCGTCCCCCCCACCGGCTGGCGCTACCCCTTCATGGGGTGACTACTTCTTGAGCTTGCCGTCGGCCTTGAACTTCACCAGCTCGCGGTTGCCGCCGATGAGCACGCCGTCGATGAACACCATCGGGAAGGTCGGGAAGCCCGCCCAGAGCTTGATGGCGAGGCGCTCCTTCCACTTGGACACGTAGCTCCCGTACTCCAGGTAGGTGAACTTCACCCCCTCCTCGTCGAGGAGCTTGCGGGCGGACTTCACCACCGGGTTCTGCGCCATGCCGACGACCACGACCGGGTCGCGGGCGACGGCGGCGGCGACCTCGTCGACGATGCCTCGGTGGAAGCTGGCGACGACGGCGTCGGCCTCGGGAGAGACCTTGTCGGGAGCGATCAGGGGTCGGGTGGTCATAGGGGGCGGTGGTGTAGTCGAGGCCCTCGGGCGCAGCAACGAATGGCCGCGAATCTTGAAGGAAAAGCGGGGCTGCGATAGCGTCGCTGCCCTAACGGGAATGTCTGCTGGCGGAACCTGACATGTCGAACGAGGGGGCCGCGCTGAAGGCAGGTGCGCCGACGCCGCGTGCGGCCTCAGCACTCGGAAACGCATGAGCGCCGCCGCCCTGGTCGCCTACATCGCCCTGGTGCTGGTGCTCCTCGCGGCGCTTCCGACGGCGTGGGTGCTGCTGCGAGAGGGCTGGAGCCGGCTGGCCGCGAGGAGGGCGCTCGACCGGCTTGAGCTCGCCCGCAAGGTGCTGGAGCGCGGCGCCGGGGAGAACCCCGAGGAGGTCGCGCGACGGCTGAGGGAGGGCTTCGACGCGGGCACCGTCGAGCGGGTGATGCTCCTGCTGCTTCACGAGGCCGACGTCGCGAAGAAGCAGTGGGCGGTCTCGACCTTCGAGCGCCTCGGGCTGATGGAGCGCTACGTCTCCAGGGTGCGCGAGGCCTCCACCTGGAGCGAGCGCGCCCACGCGGCGGAGGTGCTCGGGCTCGTCGGGGTCGCCAGCGCCGTGCCCGCCCTCGTCGCCGCGCTGCGCGACCCCCACGAGGACGTCGACTCGGTGAAGGCCGCCGCCGCGACGGCGCTGGCGCGCATCCACGCCGAGGAGGCGATCCCGCTGCTGGTCGAGGAGCTGCGCGCCACCGACGCGGGCTCCTCGCCCCGGGTGGCCGAGGCCCTCACCCGCTTCGGCGCCCTGGCGGTGGCGCCGCTCGTCGAGCTGCTGCGCGACGAGGAGCACCCGCAGGCCGCGGTGTGGGCGGCGAGAATCCTCGGCCGCATCGGCGACAAGGCCGCGACCGCCGCGCTGCTGGAGCGCCTCTTCGACCGCAGCGACACCGTGCGCATGGCGGCCACCGAGGCCCTCGGCTCCCTGGGCGACCGCCGCGCCACGCAGGCGCTCCTGCGCGCCGCGCTCAGCGACCCGATGCCCCAGGTGAGGGCCCACGCCGCCGGGGCCATCGGCCGGATGGGCGCCGAGGCCTCGATCGACGTGCTGGTCGCCGCGCTCGCCGACCCGGACTACGGCACCCGGGTGAGGGCGCTGGAGGCGCTGGAGATGATCCAGCCGACGGACACCGGGCCGCTCGAGCGCTCGCTGCGCGACGAGAACGCCGACGTGCGCAAGCGGGCGGCCCTCGCCCTCGACCGCGTGGGCTACCTCTCCGCGCGCGTGGCGGAGCTCGGCTCGGAAGACCCGTCGGTCGCCCGTCGGGCCAGCACGGCGGTGCTCGAGCTCGGCCTGGCGGGGCTCGCGGACGCCATCGCGGCGCACCTGCACCACGCGGACTTCCGGGTGCGCGCGAGGGTGGCCCGCGTCTGCGGCGAGCTGGGCGTCCCCCGCCTCGCCGCCCTGCTCGCGGCCTCCGCAGAGGACCCCTCGTGGCCGGTGCGCGCCCGCGTCGCCGAGGCCCTCGGGGCGCTGCGCGCGGAGGAGGGCACCGCCGCCCTGGTGGCGCTGCTCGGCGACGCCGAGCCCGTGGTGCGAGACACCGCCGCCGAGGCGCTGGCGCAGCGGGAGCCGAAGGGGATGGAGCGGTTCTTCCCCGAGCTCTCCCGGGCCTACCACCGCGGCTCGGTGGCGGCTCGGCTCGCGGTGCTCAAGCCCGTCGCGGCCTTCGAGGGCGCCGAGGCGCTGGGGCTGCTCCAGAAGGCCCTCTCCGACCCCAACTCCTCCGTGCGCCTGAGCGCGCTGGAGCTCATCGCGTCGCGCAACAGCGCGGTGGCCGTCGAGTCGCTGGTGGCCCGCCTCGAAGACCCGGAGCGCTCGGTGCGCCTCGCGGCCATCGACACCCTCGGGCGCCGCGGCAGGCGCGGGCGCAAGGACTCCGTCGACGCGCTGCTCGGGGCCCTCTCCGGGGCGTCCCTCGAGGCCAAGGAGCGCATCACCGACGCGCTGGCCTTCGGCGGGGGCGACGGCAAGGACGACGGCAAGGGCGACGTGCTGCGAGAGCGCCTCGACGAGTTCGCCGCCTCGCCCGACCTCGAGCTGCGGATCTGCCTCTGCTGGACGCTCGGCAAGCAGGGCGACCCCGCGGTGCTGCCCTACCTGCAGCGCGCGCTCCGGGACCCCGACGCCAGGCTCCGCTCGAGCGCGGCCGGGGCGATCGGGAAGATCCCCGGCGCGGCCTCGGTGCGCGCGCTGCTCGTGGCGGTGAGCGACCGCGACCCGCACACGAGGGCGGCGGCGGTGAACGGCCTCGGCAAGATCGGCCCGCAGGACGACCAGGTCTTCGAGGTGCTGGAGGGCCGCCTCGCCGACCCCGACGCCTTCGTGCGCAACCGCGCCGCCATCGCGCTCGGCCGGGTGGGCGGGCCGAGGGCCGAGCTCACCCTCGCGGAGTGCGCGTCCGGCGACCGGATCGAGCCCGCGGCGCGCGTCGTCGCGGCGGCGCTCCTCGGCACCGAGAGCGCCCTCTCTTCGGTGACCGACCTGCTCTCCAACGAGTCCGAGGTGAAGGCCCTGGGGGAGTTTCTCCGGCGCGAGGACGTCGCCCTGCGCCGCGAGGTGCTCGCGAAGCTCTGCCTCGACGACCTGGGCGGCGCGGCGGAGGCGCCCGTCGACCAGGCCGCCGTGGTCGAGCGCTACCAGCGCATCCTTCGCACCGGCCAGGGCCCGTCGAGCCGCCGCCTCGCCGTCGAGGTGCTCGCCAAGGTGCAGGGCGACCGCAGCGTCGAGGCCCTCGCCGACACCCTCGCCATCGACCCGGTGGAGGGGCTGCGGGTGCTCGCCGCGCACGCCCTGGCCGCTCGCCGCTCGCTCGAGTCCGCGCGCGAGGCGCTGGCCCGCGGCGTCGCCGACCCCTGCGCGGAGGTCGCCATCGTGGCGGCGAAGGCGCTCGGCGAGGCGGGCGACCGGCGCTTCTCCGACGCGCTCTTCCGCAGGCTGGCGCTTGGTCCCGCGGCGGTGCAGTCCGCGGTCGAGGAGGCGCTCGCCCGGCTGCACCGCGGGGCGACCGAGGCCTTCGTCCAGCGCATGGCCGGGCCCTCTCGCCCGGAGGCGACCGCCGCGTGCCTGCGGGTGCTCGAGCGCATCGCCGAGCCGTCGCTGGTGCCGCTCCTGAAGGGGCTGCTCGCCTCCAAGGAGCCCGCGGTGCGCGGCGGGGTGGTGCGGGTGCTGGTGCGCATCCCGACCCCGGAGGCGCTCACGCTGCTCGAAGAGGCCTCGATGGACCCCTCCGAGGCCGTGCGCGTCGAGGTGCTTCCGGCGGTGACCTCCGAGGGGGGCGCGGCGGCGGCGGTGATCGCCCGCTTCCGCCTCGACCCGTCGCCCACGGTGCGGCGCCACCTGGCCGAGCGCCTCGCGACGCTCCCGGCCGGGCAGGCGCGCGAGCTCTCGGACGCGCTGCTCGAAGACCCCGCGCTGGAGGTGCGCGCCGCGGCGATGGTCAGCCTGCTGGCGCGGGCCGAGCCCGACGGGCTGAAGCGCTTCGTCGCGACCTGGGCCTCGATGCCCCCGGACGTGCAGCGCGCTGCCCGGAGCGACCGACGCGGCGCGGCCGCCGCCGAGCAGCTCGCCTCGCACCTGCTCTCCAGCCGCGAGGCGAGGGTGAGGGAGGTGACCGTCGAGGCGCTCGCGGCCTACGCGGTGGGCGACCTCGACGGGCTGCTGCTCCCTGCGCTCCGCGACCCGGCCTCGGAGGTGAGGACGGCGGCCGCGAGGGCACTCTCGCTCTCCGAGAGCGCGGCGACGCGCGAGGCGGTGGCGGCCCTGGCGGACGATCCCGACCCGACGGTGCGCGCGGAGGCGCAGGGCTCGCGGCTCAGGGTCGTTCGCTAGAGCGAAGGCCTCCTCGATGGGGGGCGACGTCGCCCTGGGCGTGACACGAAATCAGTGTCAGTCGGACTCATAGAACAGCGGGTCGCGCTTGCGGGTGAAGCGCTCGATGACGCGCCTGGAGTCCGGGGCGAGCTCGGTGAACTGGACCCCGATCCCCTGGGGGGTGTCGCTCATCGGGTTGGGCGCGCGAATCCAACGGACCACGCCCTGGGCCTCGATGGGGGTGAGCGTTCCGGGCAGGGTGAACCGGAGCGTGAGGACGTCGCCGAGTCGGTGCAGCTCGTACGTCTCGAAGAACAGCCCCCCGACGGAGATGTTCTCCGAGAGGCCGCGGTAGAAGTTGTTCTCGCTCTGCGCGGTGATCTCAAACTCCGCGTCGAAGCGATCGCAGGCGCGACGGTTCTCGGGTCGCTGATCGGGCTCGGGCGAGGTGATGCGGGCTGTGGTCATGGTCGGCTCCTTCTGGGGATCCGTGGGTCGACGAAGCTGCGGTCGGGCACGCTCAGGACTCCGGCTCGCTCTCCCGCTGCGCCACGTAGATCTCGACGGCGTTGCGCAGCGCCAGCGGCGGCACCTGGAACTCGAAGCCCAGCGCCGCGCGCTGGGATGTCTGCGCGATGCGCACCCAACGGAGCACCGCGTTGGTCTGCACGATCACGCCGTTGCCGGGCAGGGCGAAGCTCAGCTGGACGACGACGCCGATCTCCAGGGGCCGGGCCGAGATGACGAGCACGCCGCGGGTGGAGATGTCCTCGATGCGGCCCTCCATCACCCCGTGGTGTCCGATGAGCCGGACGGGCGTGGTGTAGGCGGCGCGGGCGACCCTCCGCCGGGAGACGCCGCTCGGCTGCTCCGGGACCACGGGAGGGGACACCGCAGGAGCGGCGCCCCGCGGCGGCGTGGGCTGCCGGAGCGTGGAGCGCGGGGCGGGCGCATCGAGCAGCGGGGTGATGGCGCGCAGCCCGTGCTGCGAGCTGCCCGAGAGGAAGTGCATCGGCGCGCGGGCGATCTGCGTGGCCTCGAGGCTGCCGACGAGGTCCCGGGCGCACGAGAAGCGCTCGCTGGAGGAGGAGCGCAGGCAGCGCTCGATGGCGAAGCTCAGCGCGTCGGGCAGCTCCGGCCGGAGCACCCGGATCGACGGGATCTCCCCGTCGCTTCGCTCGCTCGCGAGGCCGTGCGGCGGGCGCCCGAGGAGGCACTCGAACATCAACACCCCGAGGCTGAAGAGGTCCGACCGCGGGTCGACCACGCGCCCGCTCCGGGCCGCCTCCGGGGCCTGGTACACGAAGGAGCCCGAGCGCCGCCGCGGACCCTCCAGCGGCACGGTCTTCCGTGGCTCGTAGGTCATCTGGAGGTTGCGCAGCACCACGTGCTCCTCGCCGAGGGGCGATCGGACGAGCCACACGTTGCTCGGGCTCACGTCGCCGTGGAGCAGCCCGTTGCGGTGCAATGCCTCGAGGGCGAGCGCGAGCTGTCGCCCGAGGGTCGCGGTCTCCTCGGCCGTGAGGGTGCCGCGCACGGTGAGCAGCGCCTCCAGCGAGCGCCCCTCCAGGAGCGCGGTGACCACGTAGGGGACCGAGTGCGAGACGCCCGCGTCGAGGAGCTCGACGAGGTAGGGGTGGCGGATGCGGCCGAGGGCGAAGGCGTCGCGGATGAGCAGCGTCTCGGTCTCGTCGGGGGTGCCGTCCCCGGCGCGCAGCAGCTTGATCACCACGCGGCGGCCCGTGTAGCGGTGCAGGGCCTCGAACAGTACGCACGCCTCGCTCTCGCCCAGGTGGCGCTTCAGCTCGTAGCGATCATCGATATGGTCACCGATTCTCGGGTTGTCCATGACTACCAGATACCGTCGATCGGGAGGCGTCGGCGAACATCACTGCGGCTGGTGACGAACTTCGTCGGTCATGCGATCGCGCTCGGTCACGCGCGTCTCCGGGAGCGCTCGCGGGAGTTCTGCCGCGCCGGGGGGCGGCTGCTGGGGGGAGCGCAGCGTCGCGGGCAGCACGTACGACGAGGCGACGAGCTCCGTCTGCGGTCGCCGTATCCAGTGCGCCATGCCGAACACGAGGACCGCCCCGCAGAACACCGCGAGGGCGATGCTGATGCCCGAGACCACCCGCGACGGACCACCGCTGCTCCATGTCGAGGGCCGGAGGGTGTTGAACTCCGAGCGGTGTCGGCGCCGGACATGGTGGCTCGCGGGCAGATGGCCGACCGCGAGCGGGGAGCGGACCAGCGGCAGCGGGAACTCGATGGCGCTCATGGCGTTGACGCGGGCCTCGCTCGGGCCGGGGCGCTCCTGCGGAATCGGCTGCGTCGGGATGCGCTCCTCGTCGACGGGGGCCTTCGAGCCGCTCAGCGCCGGATCAGGGGGGCTCGCGAGCGTCGCCGGGAGGGGGCGAGGCGAGGCGGTGAGGACCACGGGCTGAAGGTCGAAGAGCTCGGGCACCGGCTCCGAGGCGGCCCCGCTGCTGAGGCGCGAAGGCCGTCGGCGCCGCAGGTCTGTGAGGCCCTCCATGAACTCCGCGGGGAGGATGTCGCCGATGCCCTCGAAGGAGCTCGGCCGGGGGAGGAAGCTCCTGGCGAGCTCGGGGGTGACGTCCCGCCAGAGGGCGCACGCGACCAGCGCGTCGCGGAACTCCGCCATCGTGGCCCAGCGCTTGTCGAGGTCGCGCTCGAGGGCCTTGTGGATCACCGCCTGGAGGTCGGCGGGCGCCTCCGGCCAGTGCTGCGCGAGCGGCGTGGGCAGCCCGAAGATGATCTGCGCCATCACGGCGTTGGGGCTGGTGCCGCTGAAGGGCAGCGTGCCGCAGAGCATCTCGTAGATCATCGCGCCGACGCTCCACACGTCGGTGCGCGCGTCGATGGAGCTGTCGCCGAGGGCCTGCTCGGGCGACATGTACCAGGGCGTGCCGAACACCATCCCGGTGGCGGTGCGCTCGATGCGGTCGAGCTCGTCGAGGACCTTGGCGATGCCGAAGTCGATGACCTTCGGCACGACGCTTCCGTCGTCCATCTCATGAAGGAAGATGTTCTCGGGCTTGATGTCCCGATGCACGATGCCCGAGGCGTGCGCGGCGATGAGGGCCTCCATCACGGGCACCGCCACCGCCACCGCCGAGAGCGGCGACAGGCTGCCGAGCTCGTTGAGGCACCCGGCCACGTCGTTGCCGCGGAGCTGCTCCTGCACGATGAAGCGCGTGCGCAGCGCGTCGTCGTGACCCACGGCGTGTACCCCGACGATGCTCGGGTGGCCGATGCGGGCCGCGGCGCGGGCCTCGCGCTCGAAGCGCTTCACCAGGTCTTCGCGCTCGTACAGGTCGGTTCGCAGGGTCTTCAGGGCCACCAGCATCGAGGTCTGGGCGTCCATCGCCTGGTACACCGCCCCCATGCCGCCCTTCCCCAGGACCTTCAGGATCTGGTAGCGCTTCGCCACCACGGTCCCGGTCGGCAATGTCGTGAACTCGCTCATGACCCTCTACGCCTCCGCTCTCAACCTCAATATCGGCCGCTGTCTCAACGACGTGAGCAACTCGTGGGTCGCACCTCGTACTCGACCGCCCGCTCGCCCGCGGCGCTGACCCGAACCCGATACACGCTCCCGTCGGACGCCGCGGGGACCTCCCAGCTGATGGTGTCGTCGCCGTAGCCCGCGCGCCGCACCGTCATGCCGACGGCCAGCGCCACGCCGTCACGCCACACCTGCACCTGCGTCCCTGCGGCGCTCGCGCCCGGCCTCGAGAGCGACCACGTCGTGCTCATCACCGCGCTCGGCACCCAGCCCGCCGGCGGCCAGGCGATCCACTCCGGCGCCCGGGGGTCTCGCGCCCCGAGGCCGAGGGTCATGCAGGCGAAGCTCCCGGTCTGCCCATACGCGATCGAGCGAAGCTCGGGGCTGAGGAGCCAGCGACGGTGCCCGAGGGTGTTGGAGAGGTCGCGCGCCTCGTCGATCCAGTTGCGCACCGAGTGCCATGGGCTCATCGGGAAGCCCGGGCTGCCCGACAGGTTGGCGCGCGCGGCGGCGTCGCGGCCCATCAGGGTGGCGCACGCCCACGCTGCGGTCGGCGCGTGGGAGAGCTGCCCGTTGCGCTCGAGCAGCACGGCGCAGGCCTGCGCGGGCGACCGGTCGCTCCGGTCTTCGGCCACCGCCCCGAGGCCCGCCATGCGGCGGTAGTAGTTCACCCACCCGATCGAGGCCTGGCGCGTCGGCTCCGGGAGCGCGCCGAGGTCGCACCGGTCGGTGCCCGCCGTCCACGGCGCGGTCGACGCCTGCTGCGCCCTCACCGCCTCGAAGGCCGCGCACGCCGCGCCCTCGCCCGGGTCGCTCGCGGAGACGGTCTGCTGAGAGGTCGAGCACTGGAGACAGTCCGCATCCTCGACCACCTCGACGGCGCAGCCGGTCATCGCTGCCGACATCACAGCCGCCATCGCCGCTGCCCACCCGAGTCGAGTCTTGAACATGTGCTCCATGACCTTCACCCACGTCGATCGGTCGACGCGGAGAGCCCATGAGAGAAAAAGCTGGAAACACAGCTGTTCTATACATCGCAGCAGCTGTGGGATATCGCCGCGTATGGGGGTATTGGTCGCCGTCGATGGCGCCAACAGTGATGAGATATCGGTTGAAGAACCACACGAGGGTTGCGCCTCGACCGGGGCTCTCCGAGCCGCCTCTCAGCGCGAGAGCATCGACCGGAGGTTCTTGACGGCGCTCGTGTGGATCTGGGAGACGCGCGACTCGGAGACCCCGAGGTGGGCGCCGATCTCCCGGAAGGTCTGAGCCTCTTCGTAGTGGAGGCGCAGCACGTCGCGCTCGCGGGCGGGGAGCGACCGGGTCGCGTCGGAGAGGAGCGCGTGCTCCTCCTTCGCGGAGACCTCGTTGTCCGGAGTGGGGGCGCCGTCCTCGGCGCGGTCGACGCCGTCGGAGCCCTGGATCGGCGTCGCCGCGTGGACCACGGCGACCCGCGTGCGGAACTCCGAGACGCTGAGCCCGAGGGTCACCGCGAGCAGCTCGTCGCAGACGCCGCCAGAGCGGATGGAGACGGCGCTCGAGGCGCGATCGAGCCGCCGCACGAAGCCACGCTGGGCCCTGGTGAGCGGGTCGGCCCGGCGGAGCTCGTCGAGCAGCGCGCCCCGGATGTGCTGATCGAGGAACGCGTCGAGGGTCTCGGCGCGGTCGGGGTCGAAGCGGAGGAAGCCCTCCACGACGCCGAGGAGACCCGCGCTGATGAGGTCACTCAGGGCGATGTGCGGAGGGAGCCGGCGAGCGAGGTGCGTGGCGTGGGTGGTGACCCGGGCGAGATACCGACGGGCGAGGGCGTCGGTGAGCCGAGCGCGGGCGCGAGTCATCGGCAGAGGAGGGAGGGTCAACCGACGATGAAACAAGGGGCTCTCCAACGGCTGATGGTTGAGGTGGAACTCGACGCACGCCAGAGGCCATTCCGCATCCCACCCGACAGTCGCGGACGATGGGGCACCCAGGCCAGCTCGACAATGGAGGGTTCTCACAAAAGCGGGAAAATATCCATTCCTGTCGGGGTTCAGCGCTCGCTGAGATGCCGGGGCTCGCGGCTTGCGCTGAGCCCTGCTCGGCGCAGCGTCTCCACGACCTCCCCCGTCACCGAGTCCGAGGCCTCCTCGCGGCCGTGCAGCGTCAGGTCGCGGAACACCTCGCACGACCCCTCCGCGCTCCCGCACAGCGACGGGTGTCCGTCGCGCATCTCCATCTGGCTGTAGATCGGGCGGGCCGCGCGCTGCGCCACGCCGACCCGGAGGCGCTCCCACTGGGCGGTCGCCGTGACCAGCGCCCAGAGCTCGCCCTGGCGCCAGCGGGTGTCCTCCGTGCTCCACGAGCGCTCGATGCCCACGAGGACGTCGAAGCCCTGCACCGGGAGCGTTCCCAGCAGCCGCGACGAGGCGCCCGCGTGGCATCCGTCGACGCTGGCGCCGCCCGGGCCGAGGCCCCGCAGGCACGTGCCCTGGTGCGCCCACTCCAGGCGCCCCGCGACGTCGCCGACCCCGAACATCCGCTCGCAGTACCCGTCTCGGCAGCGCGTCCCGCAGGTGACCAGCGCGCCGTCGAGCAGCCCGCCGCTGGATCCCATCGCGCCCGGAGGCGAGACGCGGCCGAGGTACCCGTCGCCGCAGCGGGCGACCACCTCGGGCGACGCCCCGCGCAGCAGGTCGATCGAGCGCGCGAGCCGCATGGGCTCGAGCCGCAGCGCCTCGCTGCTGCTGACCGCCGTGCGCCCCTCGGTCCCCGCGAAGGCCAGCACCTGCAGCGCCTCGACCGATCGGCCACGGAAGACCTGCGCGCCCAGGGCGACGCTGCCCTCGACGTGCCAGCGCTCGCCCACCCGCACGCAGCGGGCGCCTGCGCTGCCCGCCGCGTCGCCGCAGGTGAAGCGCACCACCCGGCCGCTGTTGCCCTCGCTGCCGCGCACGAGCGCGGTGCCAGCGCGGACGTCGGCCAGGTGGAGCGTCACCGTCGGCCTCGCCTCCCCGGACGCCGTGACGTCGGCCGCTACGAGGAGGTCGTCGCCCTGCTGGGCGACCCAGAGGGTGCCGCGCTCGCTCCTCGCCAGGGGCTCGGTCGCGGCCCACTCGTCGAGGTGACCGTCGGTTTGCGCCCCAGTGAGCTCGGCGAGGGTGCGGCGGGGCGCGATGCCGGGCGACGCGGCCAGCACCTCGGTCGGGCGCTGCACGGTGAAGCGGTCGCCGTCGCGGTGGTAGCGCGTCACCGGCCACTGGTCGGTGGGCAGCCGCGAGTCGACCAGGCGGACGTGAAACTCCGCGCGGTGCAGGCCCCGCTCGATGATCTCCACGATGCGCGCCCGCACCACCTGCGGCTGGACGCGGCGACCGACGCGGGTCGGGAGCGTGGGGCAGCGGTCGATGACATCGTGGGCCATCTCGGTCCAGGCGCCTTCGAGCAGGCCCCAGACGGCGACCCGCTCGGGGGCGACGCCGCAGCGCGAGAGCCGCTCCGGGGCGCGCGCCCGGATGACGGCGAAGCGCTCGCCCGCCACGATCGAGCGGCTGACGTTGACGACCGTCGTGCCGGCCGGACCCACGGGGACCGTCGCGCCCGGGAGCGCCACGGTGACGTCGTCCGCGAGGGCGGCGGCCGGGGTCAACAGCGAAACACAGAACGCTCCGAGGCCAATGATACGCATGGCGGAACCTCCACTGCGGTGGGACGAACGGACGAGGGGCGCGCCATCTCTGGCTGCCTCGCAGCCTCGCTGCGCCCTTCTTTCCAGCTTCATCGGCCAGTCCGAGCGGACCATCAGTCGACCTGGAATTTCAGTGAGAGGAGGGGCACCAACCGATGGAGAGGTGGGACACCGCCGGACCGCTGTCGAAACCTGACATCCACCTGTCACCCGATCGGCTTGACGCCTCGCTGCGATCGGCACACTCCCTCCCGAGTGAAGAAGAACCCCTCGTCGCCCTTCGAGCTGGTGTCGGAGTTCGAGCCCCAGGGCGACCAGCCCACGGCCATCGCTGCGCTGCTGGAGGGCCTATCGCGCGGCGAGAAGCACCAGACCCTCCTCGGCGTCACCGGCTCGGGCAAGACCTTCACCGCGGCCCAGGTGATCGCCGCGCACGGCAGGCCCGCGCTGGTGCTCGCGCCCAACAAGACCCTCGCGGCGCAGCTCTACGCGGAGTTCAAGGCGCTCTTCCCGGAGAACGCCGTCGAGTACTTCGTCTCGTACTACGACTACTACCAGCCCGAGGCGTACATCCCCGCGAGCGACACCTTCATCGAGAAGGACGCCATGATCAACGAGGCCATCGACCGCATGCGCCACTCGGCCACGCGCTCGCTGCTCAGCCGCAAGGACGTGATCATCGTGGCCTCGGTGTCGTGCATCTACGGCATCGGGTCGCAGGAGTCCTACAAGGGCATGGTGGCGGCCTTCGGGGTCGGCGAGGAGTACCCGCGCGACCACCTGCTGCGTCGCCTCGTGGAGATGCAGTACCAGCGCAACGACGTGGACTTCCACCGCGGCACCTTCCGGGTGCGCGGCGACGTGGTGGAGGTCTTCCCGGCCTACGAGGAGGAGGTCGCGGTGCGGGTGGCCTTCTTCGGGGACACCATCGACGACATCGCGGAGATCGATCCGCTGCGGGGCAAGGTGCTGAAGAAGCTGCGCGCCGCGGAGATCTATCCCGGCTCGCACTACGTGACCCCGAAGAAGATGATGTCGCAGGCGATCAACGCCATCCGAGACGAGCTGCAGATCCGGCTCACGGAGCTCAAGGAGACCGGCCGGCTCATCGAGCGGGAGCGCCTGGAGCAGCGGGTGATGTACGACCTGGAGATGCTGGAGCAGGTGGGGTTCTGCCACGGCATCGAGAACTACTCGCGGCACCTGTCGGGTCGCGCTCCGGGCGAGGCGCCGCCGACGCTCATCGACTACTTCCCGCCGGACTACCTGCTGCTCATCGACGAGAGCCACCAGACGGTGTCGCAGGTGGGGTCGATGTACAAAGGAGACCGGGCGCGCAAGGAGACGCTGGTGGCCTTCGGGTTCCGGCTGCCGAGCGCGATGGACAACCGCCCGCTGAAGTTCGAGGAGTTCGAGCAGCGGATGGGCAAGACCATCTACGTGTCGGCCACGCCGGGGGACTACGAGCTCGCGCACAGCGGCGGGAGGTTCGTCGAGCAGATCATCCGCCCGACGGGGCTCATCGACCCGGAGATCACCGTGCGCCCGGTGGCGAAGCAGGTCGACGACCTCCTCGCGGAGGTGCGCGACCGCGCCGCGAAGGACCAGCGGGTGCTCGTCACCACCCTCACCAAGCGCATGGCCGAGGACCTCACCGAATACTATCAAGACCTCGGTGTAAAGGTCCGCTATCTACACTCGGACATCGACACGCTTGAGCGGGTGGAGATCCTGCGCGACCTGCGCCGCGGGGAGTTCGACGTGCTGGTGGGCATCAACCTCCTGCGCGAGGGGCTCGACCTGCCGGAGGTCTCCCTGGTGGCCATCCTCGACGCCGACAAGGAGGGCTTCCTGCGCTCGCCGCGCTCGCTCATCCAGACCATCGGCCGCGCGGCGCGCAACGTCGAGGGCCGGGTGATCATGTACGCCGACACCGTCACCCGCTCGATGCAGAACGCCATCGAGGAGACCAACCGTCGCCGGGCGATCCAGCGCGCCTACAACGAGAAGCACGGGATCACGCCCACCAGCACGAAGCGCGCGATCACCGACCTCTCGCCCGCGTCCGGCGCCAACGACTACGTGAGCGTCCCCAAGAGCCGTCGCAAGGGCGGCGCCGTGGCGGAGGTTCCGAAGGACGACGCGGGCCGCGCGGCGCTGGCCGAGCAGCTCCGCGGGGAGATGCTGGAGGCCGCGGAGGCGCTCGACTTCGAGCGGGCGGCCGCGCTGCGAGACGAGCTGCGGGCGCTGGAGACGGGCGTGGCGCCGACGCCGAAGGCCCCGGTGACCTCCCTCACGCCGACGAAGGAGAAGCCCAAGGGAGACCCGCGAAAGCGCTTCGAGAAGGCCGGCCAGCGCTACGCGAAGAAGGGCTGAAGGCCAATCCGCTGTCGATATTGCCGCTTTGCGATTGAGCAGTTGTTCATTGGACAGTGGACCAAAGCAAAACGGCAACGGATCAGCATGAGCCCCGGCCGGAGCGGTATCCTCGCGCGCGTGACCCGAGCACGCGCCGCCTCCTCGCTCTCGCTCTCGCTGCTCCTCGGCTGCGCCGCCGCGCGCCCCGCGCCGCGCTCGCCCGCCGTGAGCACGGAGCCGCCCGCGGTGGGTCTCTCCTGGGGCGACACCCGCGCCGAGCTCACGGCCTCCGACGCCTCGACCGGGGATGGGCGCCTCGCGCGCCGCTACGCCATCGAGCTCGCCCAGGGGGAGCGGGTGCGGTTCACCATGCGCTCGACGGCGATCGACTCGCGACTCGTGGTCGATGGTCCGGCCGGGCTTCACATCGACAACGACGACGCCTTCCCGGGCCGCAACGACTCGGCGGTGATGTTCGTCGCGCCGGCAGCGGGGCGCTACTCGCTTCGGGCGACGACCGCGGGCAGGGCGCAGCCGGGCGCCTTCACGCTGCGCGCCGAGCGGCTCACGGCGAGCGAGGGGGCGCCGCTTGCGCTCGGAGCGACGGCGGAGTCCGCGCTCGACGCGGCGTCGGGGGAGGGGATGCCGGGGCGGTGGTTTCACTTCGAGGCGAGGGCGGGGGCGAGGGTGCGGCTGCGGGTGACCTCCGCGGCCTTCGACACGGTGGCCACGGTGCTCGGCCCTCGTGGCCAGAGCTGGGTGAACGACGACGCCAACGACCTCGGCCCCGACCGCAGCGAGCGGCCGCTCGACAGCACCCTGGAGGTGATGATCCCCGAGGGCGGAACCTACCACCTGGTGGTGACCTCCTACGGGGCGCGCGGCGCGGGGGCCTTCCGCGTGGCGTCGAGCGAGCGCCCTCCGGTGATGCTGCGCGAGGGGGAGGAGGCTCCGAGCGTGGGCTACGCGGGGGCCGACGGGCGGGGCAGGGTGCTCGGGCTCTACGCGGGCATCACGGCGTACACCGGGCACTCGACGCTGTACGGCTGCGCGGACGACGCGAGGTTTCTCGGCGAGGCGATGAGGGCGGCGCACCTTCAAGGGGCGGGCGACCAGGCGGTGCTGGTCGACGGCGCGGCGACCAGGGCGGCCTTCGCGGCGGGCCTCGCGGGCCTGGCGGCGAGGGCGAGGCCCGAGGACGTGGTGGTGGTGTTCTTCTCGGGCCACGGCAACGTGCGACCGGCGCCCGAGGGCGACCGCACCGAGCTCGACGGCGTCGACGAGACCATCGAGCTGGCGGACGGGCCGCTCACCGACACGGAGGTCGCCGCGGCGCTCTCGGGGGTGCGGGCGGGGACGGTGATCCTGGCGCTGGACTCCTGCCACGCCGGGGGCTTCGCGGACGACTGGGTCACCGGCCCGGGGCGCATCGGGCTCTTCTCCTCGGACGCGGACGTGCTCTCCGACACGGCGGAGCCACGGAGGGCGGGCGGTTACCTGTCCTGGTATCTGCGGCGCGCGGTGCTGGGCGAGGCGGACGCGAGGCCGAGGGACGGCGTGCTCCAGGCGGGAGAGCTCACCGACTACCTCTACGCAGGCTTCGTCGCCGACCACGCGAGGATGAACCCGCCCGGCAGCAACGAGCCGTTCCAGCGCCTGGAGTCGTCGCGAGGGAGCGTGCCCTGGACGCAGGCGCTGTGGATGTACCCGCGCCGCCCCGACGGGGCGCTCTCGCCCGTGCCGGAGCTGGCGCTCACCTCGCCGGAGCCGTGAGAGTCTCCGCCCATGAGCCTCCCGTGGACCATCGTCGACACCGCCATCACCCCTGACGGCAAGCTTGTACTTCAGCGCCGCGGCGAGCGTGACTACCTCATCACCATCGATGGCCGCGTGCTGATGAACAGCATGACCCACCGCTCCGAGGCCGCCCTCGGGGCGCTCGCCTGCCGCGGCCTCGCAGCCCTGGACGGCCCTCGCGTGCTGGTCGGCGGCCTCGGCATGGCCTTCACCCTGCGCGCGGTGCTCGACGCGCTCCCGGCCTCTGCCCGCGTCACCGTCGCCGAGCTCAACCCTGTGATCGTGGGCTGGTGCCGCGGCCCCATCGCCGACCTCACCGCGAGGGCCGTGGACGACCCCCGGGTCACCGTCGCCATCACCGACTTCTCCGACGCCCTGCGCGCCGCCGCGGGCTCGGCCCACCGCCTCGACGCCATCGTCATCGACCTCTACGTCGGGCCAGACAACGACACCCGCGCGGCCGATCCCCTCTACGGGACGCGCGCCTGCGAGCAGGCCTTCACGTCGCTGCGCCCGGGCGGGGTGTTCGCCATCTGGGCCGAGGCCTACCACGAGAGCTACGCGAAGCGCCTCGCCGCCGCGGGCTTCGCGGTGACCTACGAGCGCCCCGCGAAGGGCAACCGCCGCTTCGTGGTGTACCTCGCGACGAAGCCCTCGCGGGGGTGATGTCGAGGGGAGGGTGTCGGTCGACTACGGCGTGGAGAACGAGACGGCGACCGAGAAGGGGCCCGACTCGCCGCTGCTGGCGCCGTCGACGTAGAGCGCGCGCAGCCCCGAGCCCGCGCTCAGCCGGTCTGCGCGGAGGCGCGACTGGAGCCCGCACGCGTTGTCGTTGCAGAACGAGGTCAGCGAGTTGCCCTGGCGGGCGTGGAGCACGGTGTTCCAGGTGGCACGGGTCACCGTCGAGGAGTTGCAGGTCGAGGCCACCATCACGCCGCCGCGGTAGTCGGGGCAGGTGGTGAAGTAGAACGTCGCGTCCCCGGCGTCGGCGCCGCCGCAGGTGCCCGCGGTGCCGTTCGACGCCCCCGCCGTCGTGCCCATGACGGTGCGCGACCCGGTGGAGCGCATCGACGCGGCCGTGGTCGAGGTGGGGAGAAACTGCGCGTGGACGTTGTAGCGCCCGGTGCCGCCGCTGCCGCCTACGCCGAGGAAGTAGATGCCGGCGTCGAGGCGCAGCGCGATCTGGCCCTGCCCCTGGCCGCACGCCCCGCCGCTGCACGCGATGATGTTCGCGGGGCTGCTGCACGAGTCGCGCATCAGGAAGAGGTAGGCCGGGAAGTCCGAGGTGAACGCGTCAGCGTAGAAGAGCATCGGCACGTCGAGGTGGAGGCTGTAGAACACGTCGGGCGAGGTGGCCCGCCTGGTTCCGCAGGGCGGGGTGACGGAGTGGCCGCCTCCGGTGACGTAGCCCGAGAGGGTCTGCTGCCGGCCCATCAAGGGCCAGATCGGCCTCGCCGTCATGCAGGTGTCGTTGACCGGCGCGCCCGTGCCGCAGAGCCGCGGGCTGCGCGATGGATCGGTGCAGAGCGCGTCGAGCACCGGGCGCGTGTAGAGGGACACCGCGGTGCCACACTGCGGGGTCGAGCACACCGTGGCGCGGTTGCAGGTGCCGCCGTCGGGCAGCGCGACGGGGTAGTAGTCGATGGTCTCCTCGGTGAGCCCTGGGAGCAGCACGCCGCCGATGAGGATGCCCGCGAGGGTGTAGCCGTCGCTCTCGTAGACCCCGGAGCCCGAGTTGCCGCCGAAGGAGTCGAGCGACGAGACGAAGTAGTTCGTGAGCACAGAGCGGCTGGTGACGTTGCCCTCCATGTCGATCTTCGCGGGGATGCCGTAGGGGAAGCCGACGATCTTGACGTGCTGTCCGCTGTCGAGGAGATCCGCGACGCGCCGCACCGGAGCGGGCTGGAAGATCGGCGCCGCGCTGTAGCGCAGCCGGACGATGGCGAAGTCGGGCTGGCCGAGGTTCACGTCCCCCTGCTGACGGACGACGACCTCGTCGCACTGAAAGGCGTTGGAGGGAGAGAACGGGTGGCGCACGCCGGGCGCGATGTAGTGGTCGTTGAAGACGAAGCGGGTGTTGGCGCAGGTGTGGTCTTCGTTGATGCAGTGGCCTGCGGTGAGCACCAGGTCGTCGTCGATGAGCGTGCCCGAGCAGAACGCGTGGCGGCGCTGCTCTGCGAAGCGCTCGCCGGGACAGAGGTTGAGCGACTCGCCAAGCGTGGGGCCGTCGAGCATGGTCGTCACCCCGTTCACGGTGACGAAGAACGACTCGTCCACCAGCGACACCGTGGCCTGCTCGGCGTAGCTGCGCATCCAGGCGTTCTCGTGCTCGAACACCTCCTTGCGGTCGTCGCTCTCGGAGATGAGCGGCTGCCCGCTCTGCGGCTCGGTGGGGTTGTCCACGGCGCACGCGCCCAGCGCCAAGGCCAGCAAGGCCGCCCAGCGACCCCCGCCGCGGCTCATGGAATGTTCCTGCTTCATGGCATCGTCTCCCTGGTAGAGCCTGCGAGCGCGCAGTAGGGCCGATCGCGCGATACAACGCTCGCGCTCCCCCCACTGGAGGCCTCGAGGCGGGCAACGGTGGCTGCAGTCAGCGTGCCTTACGGAAAGGCCGCGGGAACGCGCGCGGCGCGACGAGGCGACGAGGGCACGGGGTGCGCGGGGCACGCACCAACGCACCTCATGCGCTGGCGCTACCGCGGCGCCCAGGCGAACTCGGCGGTGAAGTGCCGCAGCCAGCGGCTCTGCTTGACGATGCGCACGCCGCGGATCGAGCTCGCCCTCGCGGCCACGGCGAGGATCGCCTCGGAGGCGAAGTCGAAGTGGCTCTGGGTGTAGACCCGCCGAGGAAAGGCGAGCCGCAGCAGCTCCATCGGGTGGTAGCTCTCGGTGCCGTCGTCGGCGCGCTTGCCGAACATCACGGACCCGATCTCCACGCCGCGGATTCCGGCCTCCTGGTAGAGCGCGCAGGCGAGCGACCAGGCCGGGTAGTCCTCGCTCTTGAGGTGCGGCAGCAGGGCCTTTGCGTCGAGGTACACCGCGTGCCCGCCGGTGGGCCTCACGTGAGGAACGCCCGCCCGCAGCAGCTTGTCTCCCATGTACTCCGCGGTTCGCAGGCGATAGCGCAGGTAGGCCTCTTCGAGCACCTCCTCCAGGCCCACGGCCATGGCCTCGAGGTCGCGCCCCGCGAGGCCGCCGTAGGTGGGAAATCCCTCGGTGAGGATGAGGAGGTTCTTGGCCTGCTCGACCCAGCGGTCGTCGTTGAGGGCGAGGAAGCCGCCGATGTTGACCAGGCCGTCCTTCTTCGCGCTCATGGTGCAGCCGTCGGCGAGCGAGAAGATCTCCTGCGCGATGGAGCGCACCGTCCGCTCCCCTTCGCCCGGCTCGCGCAGCTTGATGAACATCGCGTTCTCCGCGAAGCGGCACGCGTCGATGATGAGGGCTTTGCCGTAGCGCTTCAGGAGGGCGGAGTAGGCCCGGATGTTCGCCAGGCTGACCGGCTGGCCGCCGCCGGAGTTGTTGGTCACGGTGATCATCCCGAAGGGCACGCGGGCGGCGTCGCGCGCGAGCAGCGCCTCGACGCGAGCGAGGTCGATGTCGCCCTTGAAGGGGTGCTCGACGTGAGGGATCAGCCCCTCCGGGATCACCAGGTCGACGGGCTGCACGCCCTGGTGCTCGAGGTTGGCGCGGGTGGTGTCGAAGTGCGTGTTGTTGGGGACGATGTCCCCGGCCTTGCACGCGACGGAGAACAGGATGCGCTCGGCGGCCCTGCCCTGGTGCGTCGGGATCAGGTGCTGATAGCCGGTGAGCTCCTTCACGGTGCGCTCGAGGCGGTAGAACGAGCGGCTCCCGGCGTAGCTCTCGTCGCCCTCCATGATGGCGCCCCACTGCTTCGCGGACATCGCTCCGGTGCCGGAGTCCGTGAGGAAATCGAGGAGGACGTCGTCCGCGTGGAGGAGGAAGGGGTTGAGCTTCGCCCGCTCGAGGAGCCCGACGCGCTCCTCTGGGGTGGTCATGCGGATGGGCTCGACGCTCTTGATCCGGAAGGGCTCGATGATGGTCATGGTGGTGCCCGATGCGGGTACTGGGTTGGGACGACGCCGGACTTGATCAGGGTCAGGTCGAGGCCGGCGGAGGGGGTCAGTGGGAGATGCCGTCGGAGGGGCGGGCGCCGACGCTGGGGTGGCCCGGAGGGAGCCCCGCGCTGGGAAGCGGGGGGTGGCCGGGCGGGAGGGCCGTGCCGGGGGCGACGGGGCCCGGGCGCGCCTGGGGGGCGGCGCCGCCGAGGACGCGCACCCCGCTCGAGAAGGTGAGCTGGGGGAAGGTGCGGTCGAGCGTGCGGCTGTGGAAGTTGGGCATCTCGTTGCCCGGCGGCACCTCGACCTCGTCGCCGACCGCGACGGTGGTCACCGGGACCGCGACCCAGGTGCTGGCCCCTGCGGCCTCCATGCGGAGGTAGGTGTACCCGCCGGAGTTCATGGTCTCCCGGACCGTTCCGCGGCGGGCGCCGGCGACGGGCTCCGAAGGAGCGGGGGCCGTGGGGGCGGGGGCCGTGGGGGCGGGAGCGCCCGCGAGGCGCACCGAGCCGGCGAAGAGGATGGTGTCGAAGGTGCGGTTGAGCGTGCGGCTGTGGAAGGCCTGCATGACGTCTCCGCCCGCGACGATGACCTGGTCGCCGACGGCCACGGTCATGGCCGTGGTGGCGACCCACTTGTCCACCCCGCCGGAGTCCATACGCAGGTAGGTATACCCGGCGGCGTTCATGGTCTCGCGCACGGTGCCGCGGATCTCACCATGCGAGCTCGGGGCGTTCGCCGGGGCCGTGGGGGTCGGGGTGCTGCCAGCCGGGGCGCCGCTGGGAATCCAGTCGTGGAGCTGAGGCGCCTGGTTGGTGGCCCGGGGGGCGCTCGGGCTCTCGGCGGTCACCCGCGGCGCAGGCTCCGTCGAGGCCTGGCTGCAACCGAAGGACAGCAGGGCGATGCACAGGGCGTATCGGGTGGGGGACATAGGCGTGATCAGCTCCTTCGCGCGATCGGGCGTCGGCTCGGTGCGAGCGCCCGTCGGCGGACATAGGGGTTCTACGGGTTGGGCAGGAAGAGTTGGTGGCACGAGGCGCACGCTGAGGTGAAGGCTACGGGCTGCGAGGTGACCGCGGCGCGACGGGTCACGTTGAAGCGATGGCCCGCGATCTCGCCCTGGCGGTGCTGCACCGGCCGGGCGCTCGAGGGGTCGGTGTCACGCAGCGCGGGGACTCCCGCTCCTGCCACGACGGTGCCGACCATGTGGCAGGTCGTGCAGACGAACTGTCCGACCGGGGCCGAGTCGTGGATCGGGGTCGTGGTCATCGCGACGTGCGGGCGCACCGTCGTGAAGGCCGCGGTCGAGTGGCAGGTGGTGCAGAGCGAGTTGTCGCTCGCGCTCTGCCGCAGGTCGTGAGGGACGAGGTCGCTGCCGTGGGCGTCGTGGCACGACGAGCAGGTCATGAGCTGCGTGGTGTTGCGGTACATCGTCGAGCGGATGAAGTCGGTGAACTGCTGATGGTTGCCGCGCGAGTCGCCGGAGGGGTGGAGCCCGTCGGCGGCCGTCGCGTCGATGCGCGTCGTGTGCGCGCGGAGGTAGTCGCCGCGGCGCATCCCCGGCCGGGGCATCCGCCCGGCGGCGTTGAGGGGGGCCTCGGTGCCGCCGCCGCCGACCCCCACCGGGCGAGAGTGGCAGGCGCCGCAGAGGGTCATCTCGCGCTCGGGCGTGAGCAGCCCCGGCGACACGATGCGGGCGCCGCGCGTGGCGGACTCCACGTGCTCGGAGCCGGGCCCGTGGCAGCTCTCGCAGCCGACGTTGATCTCCTCGCGCCGGCCGTCGCCGTCGAGGTCGAACTCGCCGTTGGGGTCGCCCACGGCGCGCCCGCTCCAGCCCTCCGTGGCGCCGCCGCGCAGGGTGAAGCCCGGGGCGTGGCACCCGAGGCAGCGGTTGTCGAAGGCGCTGTCGCCTCCCGGCCGACGGAGCGTCCCGGCGGTGATGTCGTACCAGCGGGACGCGCGGTCATCGCGCCAGGGCCGCGAGGCGGGGTCGGTCGCCGCCGCGTCGCCGTCGTGGTTGAACTGCAACGGCAGCACGAAGAGCGACCAGGTGCCGCTGGCGTTGCGCAGGCGCGTGATGAACTGCTGGCGACGGAGCGCCCCTCCGTAGGTCAGCGCGACGTCGTAGCGGGCGGGGGCCTCGGTCCTGCGCTGGTTGACGAAGGTGACCGAGTACTCGCCGGGCTGAGCCCGGGCGACGGTGGGGTCGTGCGCCAGCCGCAGCTCGAAGCTCACCACCGCGGGCGCCGCCGGGGCGCTGTCGCTCACCGAGCACTGGACCGCGCCCGCCGCCGAGGCGTCGCAGTTGAAGTAGTAGAGCGTGCGTCCGGCGTCGAAGGCGGCGAGGGCGGCGTCGAAGCGCGGCCACGCGGAGGTGTCCTGGAGGTTGCCCCGCACGCCCGGCACCTGGAGCCCGTTGAAGTGGGCGCTGCGCTGGGCGCGGTGGCGCCCGTGGCACTGGATGCACGCGGTCGAGCCGATGTACGTCGCGCCCGCGCTCGGAGCGCCGGAGACCGCGATGTCGAGGCGCTGGCCGATGAGCGAGGCGCTGGCCAGGGCCCCGCGGCAGTGCGAGCCGCCCGGGAGGTGGGCGCCGTCGGTCGGGGAGGGGCGCCACACGACGAACCAGTTGCCCGCGGCGACGGTGGTGAAGCGGTACTGGCCGTTCATCGCGACCTGGGCGCGGGGATAGGTCGCGGCGCGCTGGTCGAGGAGGTCTTCGAGGGGCTCGTCGTTCAGCGCAGCGGCCGCGGCGGCGGGGGAGAGCGAGAGGTCGATGGGAGGGCGGCTCGCGAGGTCGGCCGCGGGGATGAGGTAGACGTCGCCGCTCGTGACCGCGAGGCCGGTGCCGTCGGTGACGAGGCCGACGAGCCCCGCGGGCTCTAGCTCGATCGAGACCGTCGGCGCGTCGGGGGGCAGGCTGGCGTCCGCCCCGTAGCCAGGAGGCCCGGGCGGCCCCTGCACGCCCGCCTCGCCGTTGGCGCCGTCAGCGCCCGTCGGACCGGGCGGGCCGGCCGGACCCACCGGGCCCTCGCAGGCGGCGAGACCGGTCGCGACCAGGAGGGCGAAAGGGAGGACTCGCCCCGAAAAAGCTGACCTGACTCGAGAGCGATAGACGAACGTCACGCCGCGGCCCCTTCAAGTGTCATTCCGTGGCGTCATGCCGCGGAGTGGTGCCTCGGTGAAGTCGCCCGGTGATGCAAGGAATGCGTCGCGGGCGCAGATCTCTCTCGGTTGGGTGCCCGAAGCGACCACCATTTCGGCGCCCCCTTAGCATCGCGCGCTCGCCAGCGCGAGGCTTGCCTATTGCACAAGGGGTGGCTTCCCAAGTATTCCCGATGGTGCACACATGAAATTCCGATCATTGGTAGTGGGGGTTCTGGCGTCGGTGCTCGGCGCCTGTGGCAACGACGGTACAGCTGGCCCCGCGGGAGCTGCGGGCGAGGCTGGGGTCCAGGGTCCGCCCGGAGAGCAGGGGCCGCGCGGCCCTGCCGGTGATGCGGGCGCGCCGGGCGAACCCGGTCCTGCCGGCCCTGCTGGCCCTGCCGGCGATGCGGGCGCGATGGGCACCCCGGGCCGCGTGCCCGCCAACGGGTTGACCCTCACCCTCCTCGACGTGAACGTCGCGAGCGATCGCACCGTCCGCGTCCACTTCAGCCTGCAGGACAGCCGTCGCCAGTTTCTGCCGCCGACGGAGACCGACAGCCTGGGCTTCTCTGTGAGCGAGGTCGCCCTCACCGCGGCCGGCCGGCCCGATCGCTACCGCGCCTTCACCACCTGTCCGGCTTCGGCTCCGCACGCCGACGTGCTCCAGCCCTGCATGGACAACGCGGTGCGCGGCACCACCGTCGCGACGACGCGCCTCACCGATCGGGGCGACGGCACCTGGGACTACCGCCTCGCCGCGCCGCTGCCGTCGACCTACAGCCCCACGCGCACCCTCTCCATCGCGGCGCAGGCTCGCCGCCAGGGCATCTTCGCCAGCGACCCGGCCTCCATCGCCAACACCGTGCTCGACGTCGTCCCCGGCGGCGGCACGCCGGTGCGAGTGATGCCCGTCTCGCAGGCCTCGGGGTGCAACAACTGCCACGGCCAGCTCGCCGCGCACGGCGGGTCGCGCAACGACGTCCGCCTCTGCGTCCGCTGCCACACCGAGGAGCTCACCGACCCGGACACGGGCACGAGCCTCGATTTCCGCACGATGATCCACAAGATCCACCGCGGAGAGTCGCTGCCCAGCGTCGTCGCCGGCACGCCGTTCCGGGTGATCGGCTTCAACGGCTCGGTCCACGACTACTCGCACGTGCGGTACCCGCAAGACCTCCGTAACTGCAACGCCTGCCACAACGAGACGGCGACCGACGCGCCCGACGCGGCGCGCTGGGCCACGCAGCCCACGACCACCATCTGCACCTCGTGCCACGACAACATCTTCCTGGGCACCGGCACCCCCCCGATGGGCACCGTCGTCCACCCCGGCGGCGTGACCTCCGCGGCCGAGTGCGCGACCTGCCACCGTGAGACGGGCTTCATCGGAACCTATCCCACGGGCGTTCGCACGGCCCACCAGACCCTCGAGGGACGGGCTGGCGCGCCCACCATCGCGGCCACCATCCAGAGCGTGACCAACGGCAGGCCGGGCAGCGCTCCCACGGTGAACTTCACCCTCACCGACCGCGCCGGGATGCCCGTCACCAACGCGGTGAACCCGCCGCCCTCGACGACCACCCCGACCATGGCCCTCAACGGCGCCATCACCGCGCTGGCGCTCAGCCTCAACGGCAGCACCGTGCCGGACTACGGGCTCTACCCGGTGCTCGGCGGCGCCGCGGTCGCCGCGACCCCGACCGGCACCCTCGTCCACATGGGCGCCGGACGCTACCAGTACACCTTCCCGCCCACGTCGGCGCTGCCCGCGACCGCGACGGGCACCTGGGCCGTGGGCATCGAGGCGCGTCGGGTCGAGTTCGTGGCCGCGAGCTCCCTGGCGCCCACCGCGAGGCTGCTCAACCACGGCGCGTTCAACCCCGTGAGCTACTTCTCGACGGACTCGTCGACGGTCGCCCCGCGCCGCCGCATCATCGAGTCCACCCGCTGCAACGCCTGCCACGAGACGGTGAGCGCGCACGGCAACCGCCGACAGAACCCCGAGTACTGCGTGTTCTGCCACAACCCCCGGAGCGTCGACAACCGCCCGCTGACCGCAGGCGGACCGCAGAGCATCGACTTCCAGGCGATGATCCACCGCATCCACATGGGCGCCAACCTCCCGACCGTCCGCGCCGGTGGGCGGCTCGCGTACTGGACCGCCACCAGGCAGGTGGACTTCAGCACCGTGCAGTTCCCGCGGTCGGTCAGCAACTGCGCCGCCTGCCACGCGACGGGCACCCAGGAGACCCCGCGCGCCGCCGCCTGCACCTCGTGCCATGACGACGCGAGCGCCATCGCTCACGCGCAGATCAACACCACCGCGGCCGGCGTCGAGTCGTGCAACGCCTGCCACGGCACCGGGCGGCTGTACTCCGTCACCGCGATGCACCCGGCGAACTGATCCTCCGGCCTCCCTCGCTCCCCTCCTCCGCCTCCGAGCTCCCTCCTCAGCGACGACCCCTCCGGTGCTTGCTGCGCCACCCGCGCAGCAACTGCACCCGCACGTCGATCTTGCCCCTCTATCCAGGGTCTTGCGATGGCGGTATGTCGCGTGCAATGGGGGTCTTCCGCGTGTGTAATCTCGGCCCAGCCATGCTCCTGCTCTTCGTCTCCGCGGCGGCCGCGTCGGGCTGTCATCGCGACGAGCCTCGCGCTCGCAGGACCCCTGCCCCCTCCGCCACGGTGACCATCGTCCCCCGCACGCCGTCGATCGCGACGTACTCGTGCATGGAGCGCTGCCACACGCGCCTCGCGCCCAACCCGACGCGGCGCGAGCTGGTGGAGTTCCACACCGACAAGCGCCTCGCGCACGGCACCACGCTGACCTGGTGCACCTTCTGCCATCAGGACGACAACCTCGACCGGCTTCGGCTCATCGATGGCAGCCTGGTCTCCTTCGACGACGGCCACCGCGTCTGCTCCCAGTGTCACGCCGAGCGCTATCGCGACTGGACCCGCGGGATCCACGGCGTGACCACCGGCTCGTGGCGCGACGTCGCCCTGCGGCGGAGCTGCACCGCCTGCCACAACCCGCACGACCCCCATCGAACGCAGTTCAACGCCCTGCCGCCGCCCTCGCGCGAGCGTGGCCGGGAGCAGGAGGAACACCATGAGTGAAGATCACCAGAACGACGACGAGCGCGAGGCGGTCGTCGAGGGCGTTGGCAAGGCCCAGGCGAGCCGCCGGCGCTTCCTGCAGGTGCTCGGCGCGGCCACGGCCACCGCCGCGACGTCGCAGGCCGACGCCGCGCCGTGGGAGGAGTACTTCCAGCAGCACTACAAGCGCCTCACCGACGAGGACAAGCGAGAGATCTTCGCGAGGCTCGAGGCGGAGGTGCAGGACAAGTACGGCGTGAGCGTGCGCATCAGCGACCCGAAGCCCCTCGACGGCGTCGAGTTCGCGTACGCGCTCAACCTCCAGGCCTGCGTCGGTTGCCGCCGCTGCGAGTACGCCTGCGCCCAGGAGAACAACACCTCGCGCAGCCCGGAGATGCACTACATCCGGGTGCTCCAGATGGACAAGGGCTCGCTCGACGTCGAGCGCTCGAACACCACCTACGAGGGCGCCGTACCGACGCCGGACCACTACTACCAGCCGGTGCAGTGCCACCAGTGCCGCGACGCGCCCTGCGTGCGCGCGTGCCCCGTCAACGCGACCTGGGCCGAGCCCGACGGCATCGTGGTGGTCGACTACAACTGGTGCATCGGCTGCCGCTACTGCGAGGCCGCGTGCCCGTACTTCGCGCGGCGCTTCAACTATGAAGAGCCCACGGTGCGGCCGTCGGAGATCAACCCCGACCAGGGGTATCTCAGCAACCGGCTGCGCCCGCGCGGGGTCATGGAGAAGTGCACCTACTGCCTGCACCGCACGAGGAAGGGGCTCATGCCCGCGTGCCTCGAGGCGTGCCCCACCGGCTCGCGCAAGTTCGGCAACCTGCTCGATCCCAACAGCGAGGTTCGCCAGGTGATCGAGACCAAGCGGGTCTACATCCTCCATGAGGACGCAGGGACCAACCCGCGCTTCTACTACTACTTCGGGTGAGGGCGTCGATGCGGGACTTCATCGCCTTCGTGAGGTCATCCCTCGGCGCCATGGTGCACGGGAGCAGCGCGTACTACCGCTGGCTCGCCTTCCTCGGCGCGTGGATGCTGCTCGGCTGCGCGGCAGCGACCTACCAGTTCGTCAACGGGCTCGGCGTGAGCAACCTCACGGACCAAGTGCCGTGGGGCGTGTACATCGCGAACTTCTCGTTCCTGGTAGGGCTCGCCGCGGCCTCGGTGCTGGTGGTCATTCCGGCCTACGTCTACCGGGACGCCGCGCTCTACGACATCAGCCTCCTCGGCGAGCTGCTGGCCGTCGCCGCGATGGTGATGTCCCTCCTCTTCATCGTCGTCGACCTCGGCCACCCGGAGCTGTTCTGGCACCTCATGCCGATGCTCGGGATCCTGAACTTCCCCCAGTCGATGCTTGCCTGGGACGTGGTGGTCGTCAACGGCTACCTCTTCATCAACGCCTACGTCGTCGCGTACCTGCTCTTCTCCAAGTACTGCGGCCGCGTCCCCAACAAGCGCAGGTACTTTCCCGTGCTGCTGCTCGGCGTCCTGTGGGCCGTCGGCATCCACACCATCCCGGCCTTCCTCTACGCCAGCCTCGGCGGCCGGCCCTTCTGGCACTCGGCCGTGCTCGCGCCCCGCTTCCTCGCTTCGGCGTTCATGTCAGGGCCCGCGCTGCTCATCATCGCCCTCACCGTGGTGCGCGATCACATGAGCTTCCCCGTCCGCGAGGAGGCCCTGCACCGGCTGCGGCAGATCGTCGGCGCCGCGGCGGTGTTCAACCTCTTCCTCACCGTGTCGGAGATCTTCGTGGAGATCTACCCCGGCACCTCGCACTCCGCGTCGATGCGCTACATCCTCGTCGGGCTCCACGGGCACAACCTCCTGGTGCCGTACATCTGGTCGGGCATCGCGCTCTCCGTCTTCGCGGCGGTGGTCTTCCTCACCCGCCCGCTGTACTCGCGCCCGAAGCTGCTCCTCGCGGCCTGCGCCAGCGCCGTCATCGGCGTCTGGATCGAGAAGGGCATGGGCCTCGTGATCCCTGGCTTCATCCCGACCTCGCTCGGCGAGATCGTCGAGTACTCGCCGTCCTTCATCGAGTTCTGCGTCTCCGCAGGCATCTGGGCGATCGGCGCCTTCCTCTACACGCTGATGCTCAAGGTCGCCGTGCCCATCGAGCTCGGCACCCTGCGCCTCCCCGGGGCGACCAACGAGCGCATCGGCCTCAACCCGGTTCGAGGCGCGACGTGAGCCCCCGCGCCGTCCTCCTCGCCGCCGTCGCCTGCGCGTCGCTCGCGGCCTGTCACCGCCCTCCGCCGCGCCGCCCCCCGGCGATGCGATCGCAGGCCATGGACCTCTCCGCGGTGCCTCCGACCCCCGTCGCGGGCTCCCTCCGGGGACAGGCCTTCCGCACCCTCGAGGCCTGGTACCGCGTCGTCCGCATGCCGGGCCGCGAGCGCGTCGACCTCATCTTCTCCGAGGGCCGCGCCGGCCGGCTCTGCGCCGAGTCCACCCCGGAGCTCGCGCGCCACGTCTGGGTGCGCTTCCCGGGCGTCACGCAGCTCGCGCTCGGGACGCAGCGCATCGACCCCCCCGCGCAGACCCCCTTCTCGGTGCACTACGAGTGGGCCGAGCACGACAAGTGGGCCGGTCACGGCGGAGGCTCCGCGGCCATCGCCGTCGAGGCGACCCCGCCGGGGACCATCGTCGGCCGGGCGAAGATCTGCTTCGGCGACGCCACCCAGAGCTGCGTCGCGGGGGCGTTTCGCGCGCAGGAGTGCCGCAACGAGCTCGACATCGACAGCCCGCGCTCGGGCATCCGCCAGCGGGAAGGAGCACCGGCGCCGTGATGGCTCGGGGAGCGCGCGCGCTCGCGTGGGCACGACTCGTCGCCGGCACCGCCGCCCTCTGCGCGGCCTGCGCCGAGGTGCGCCCGGTCGCCTCCGTCGCGCCCACCTTCGAACGCGACGTGCGCCCGACGCTCGAGGCCCGCTGCGGGCAGTGCCACGGCGCGCGCCGCCCCGCCGCGGGATGGAGCGCCAGCCGCTTCACGGACGTCATCGCGTGCATCCCGGGCTCGACCGACGGAGGCGTCCCCGATGCGGGCGCGTGGCCGTCGCGCCTCGCCGCCGCCCTCGCGCGCCCCGATCACCAGGGCCTCCTCGACGACGCGCAGCGAGCCCTCATCGCCCGCTGGATCGCCGGTGGAGCGCCCGCCGCCCGAGGCGCGATGCACCCGCCGGGATTCTCCGATCCCCGCTCGGCGGACTTCCACGCGCGCTCGCTGCGCAGCCAGCGCTGGGCGCCGATGCTCGACGCCACGCGCCCCGAGGCCTGCGGCCGCTGTCACGAGGGCTCCCCGGCGCGCCCCGCCGGGGTGACGGGCGCGGCCGGCGATGCGCCGTCGTGCACCAGCTGTCACCAGCAGCCCGGCGGCCCGCTCTCCTGCGGCACCTGTCACGGCGACGGTGAGCGCGCCACGCCGCCGCGCGACCCTTGCCTCTTCCCCGGCGCCTCCCCCGCCGCAGGCGCCCACGAGGCCCACCTCCGGGCGAGCCCGCTTCACGCGAGCCCCTTCACCTGCGAGACCTGCCACCCGTCCCGCACCGCCGACTTCACCGGGGCCCACGGCGACGGCGTCGTGGACCTCGCCTTCGACGCCGAGCGCGCAGGCGACGGCGGCACCTACGACCCCGCCACGCGCACCTGCACCGTCGGCTGTCACCGCCAGGGCGGCGCCCGCCCCACCCCGGCCTGGAACGAGCCCGGCCCGATGCGCTGCAACGACTGCCACTCGTCGCCACCGGCGAACCACCCCCGCGGCGAGTGCGTCGCCTGCCACGCCGAGCCCGACGCCGCCGGGTCTTCGCTGCGACCGGGCCCGCTCCACCTCAACGCCCGCGTCGACCTCGGCAACGGCAACGGCACCTGCACCGCCTGCCATGGCCGCGCCGGCGACACGGACCCCTGGCCCGAGACTGGGAGCCACGCCGCGCACCGCGCTCCCTCCGGTGGGGCCCCGGTGGCCTGCGCCACCTGTCACACGGTGCCGGCGCGCACGGAGGACCCATCGCACTTCGAGGCGGCGCCTCGGGCCGCGGTGCGCCTCACCGGGGCCGCAGGCGCGAGGGGAGCCCGACCGATGTACGACACGACGACGCGCTCGTGCGCGGAGGTGGCCTGCCACGGGGCGGGGCTCGCGGGCACCCGGGCGGATGTGCCGACGTGGGGAGATCCCTCCGGCGTGGCGAGGCGCTGCGGGCAGTGTCACGGCGTCCCGCCCGCGCCGCCGCACACCACGAGAACCGACTGCGCCTCGCTGATCTGTCACGGCGGCGAGGTCGCGCTCACCCCGTCGGGCCCGGTGATCACCGCGGCCGGCCGCGCGCTGCACCAGAACGGCGTCATCGACTTCGCGGGGGCCGGACCATGAGCCCTCGCGCCCGACGCCTCGCGCGCTCCCTCGCGCTGTCCCTCGGCGTGGCGACGACGCTCGCCCAGGCCCAGACCACGGGCCAGGAGGACGCCCCCGCGACGATGAGGGTGCGCTTCGACGTGATCTTCCGCGGGGTCCCCCGGTACGTGCTCACCGCGCAGGCAAACCCCGTGAGCGCCGACGACCGCTACTGGCGCACCATCGCGCTCGCGCCGCTTCAGGAGCGCGTCAACCTCGACGCGAGCAACCTCCTCCGCGGCCGCGTGGACGTGCACCTCTCCGCCTGGAACGCCATCGACCTCACGGCCCCAGGCGCCGTCGACGGTCGCGTCGTGGGCGACATCGCCGTGGGCTGGGCCCGCTACCACCGAGGCCCGTGGAGCGTCTGGGCGGGGCGGCGCTTCGTGGCCTGGGGAGCGCCCGGCGGGCTTCACGTCGACGGGGTCGGGGCCGAGGTCCGTCTGGCCGAGGCGCTGCGGGTCGAGGCCGTCGCGGGTCGCCCGGTGACCCCGGTGTACGGCGGTCTGCTGGGCGGGCGCCCCGGCTTCGATGGCGCCACCGGCGCGGGCGGACTGCGCATCGGCTGGTCCCACCCGGGCGCGCTGTCGGCCTCGGTGTCCTACCTCGAACAATGGGCCGCGGGCATCCCCGCGAGGCGCGTGGCCGAGGCGTCCTTCGTGGCCAGCCCGCTGCGCCGGCTCGACCTGCGCGGCAGCGTGTCGTGGGACCTCCTCGGCCTCGGGCTGATGCAGGCCGACCTCGACGCCTCGGCCTGGCTGGGCCGCACCGTGGAGCTCGACGTCGGCTACGGGCACCTCGACCCGGCGCTGCTCATCCCCCGGTGGTCGATCCTGAGCGTGTTCGTCACGCGCACCTTCGACGAGGCGAGGGCGCGCCTCTCGTGGCGCATCGTCCCTGCGCTGCAGGTCGGCGCCGAGGGCGCGGCGATCCACTACGACGTCGCTGGGGTCGAGGCCTCCAAGGCAGGGCCCGCCTGGGGCGGCCGCGCGGAGGTGTTCGCCAGGCTGAGCAGCCGCGACCGCCGGGAGAGCCTCGTGGCCATCGCGAGCCGCCGCGACGACGGAGTGCAGCGCATGACCCTGATGCGCCTCGCGGGGTCGTTCCCCCTGGTGCGCGAGGTCTTCGGCGCCATCGAGGGGGCGGTCGCGCTCGACAACGATGATTTCTCCGCGCCGCGCACGTCGTGGTACGGGCGCGTCTCCATGGAGGGCCCCATCGCTGTCGGCTGGCGCCTCGGAGGATCGGTCGACGCAGTGCGCTCCCCCATCGCCGCCAGCGAGCTGCGCGGGATGCTCCACCTCACCGCCCGCTACGACCGTCAGACGGGGGCCTCGCCATGAGGTCGCTGCTCCTCGCCGCGCTCTCCTGCGCCCTGCTCGCCTCGTGCAACCGCCCGACCTCCGTCGCGCGCGACCACATCCGCTTCGCGCACGCGCCGCACCTCTCGGCGGGCCTCTCCTGCACCTCCTGCCACGTCAACCCCACGGCCTCGGGCGACGTCGCGCTCCCCACCGAGCAGCAGTGCCGCTCGTGCCACACCCGCCCCGCGCAGCAGCGCTGCGGGTTCTGCCACACCGCCCCGGCGGCGCCCCGGCGCTACGCCCGCGTCGACCGCGAGCTGCGCTTCTCCCACGCCCTCCACGGACCTCGCGTCGACGGCAACTGCATGACCTGCCACGGCGTCGACGCGGAGACCCGCACGGTGCGCTCCTTCGAGCCGCGCGTCCCCAACATGGACGGCTGCGCCACGCGCTGCCACGGCGGCGACATGCGCGCCCTCAACTGCAGCCGCTGCCACTCCTCGCTGCGCCGGTACTCCATCGAGGAGGTCTCGACGGTGCGCCACGGGCCGGGCTTCGCTCGCCACCACGGGGCCGAGGCCCGGAGCATGGGGGCGACCTGCACCCAGTGCCACGAGCCCACCTTCTGCGCGCGCTGCCACGTCGCCCTGCCGGGCCTCCCCCTCGCGGACCTCGAGCCCATGGCCGTCACCCGGGACTTCGTCCACCGCGGCGACTTCTTCGCTCGCCACCCCGAGGAGTCGCGCTTCAACACCAACACCTGCACCCGCTGCCACGGGGTGAACTTCTGCGACGGCTGCCACCGCGCCTCGGGCATCGGCGGAGGCGTCGGCCCCGCGAGCACGCACCCGCCCGGCTGGCTCAGCCCCTCGTCGCCCAACAACCACGCCCGCGAGGCGCGCCGCAACCTGCTCTCGTGCGCCTCGTGCCACGAGTCCGACGCCACGCAGGTGTGCACCCCGTGCCACCGCGTCGGAGGCGTCGCGCCCAACCCCCACCCGCCAGGCTTCCGCGCGGGCATCGAGCCGCGTCAGCACTCCGTCTGCACCGTCTGCCACGGGGTTTCGCCGTGAGCCCACCGCTGGAGATCGCCCGATGACCGACGACGCCAGGACCGTTCCTGCCCCCGACGCGACGCCCATGGCGCGGCGCACGCTGCTCGACCTCGCCGTGGGCGCGACGGCCAGCGGCGTCGGGCTGCTCGCGCTGCTCCCGGCGGTGCGCTTCGCCACGCCCCCCGCCCAGCCCACCCCCGGGGCCCACGGCTCGGTCGTCGGTCGTCGCGAGGAGTTCGGCGAGAACTCCGCCAGGGTCGTGAGCCTCGACGGCGAGCCGGTGCTGGTCCTCGCGCTCCCGGGCGGAGACTTCAGGGCCTTCGTGGCGCGCTGCACGCACCTGGGCTGCGTCGTCTCCTACAACCCCGCCCGAGAGCAGATCGAGTGCCCCTGCCACGGCGGACGCTTCGGCTGCGACGGCCGGGTGCTCGCCGGGCCGCCGCCCTCATCCCTGAGAGAACTCCCCGTCGTGGTGCGCCGCGACGAGGTCATGGTGGTGCGAGGCTGATGATGGAACCCCCCGACGAGCCTGCCGACCCGATGCCGATTCGCGCGCTGCTCCGGGGCCTCGCGGGCGTGCACGTCTCTCGCGGCGACGGCCTGACCTTCGTGCTGCTGGCCTCCGTGGCCCTGCTGCTGATGGCCGTCGAGGCCGTCACCGGCGTGCTGCTGGCGCTCTACTACCGACCCACCACCGCCGACGCGAACGACTCGGTGCGCTTCGTCGTCACCGAGGTCGAGTACGGCGGCCTCGTGCGCTCGCTGCACTACTGGGGCGCGCAGTCGCTGATCGTGGTGCTCGGCGCCACCATCGCCTGGGCCGCCCTGCGCCGCGCCTACCGCGCCCCCCACGCGCTCGCCTGGATCAGCGGCGTCGCCCTCGCCGTGCTCGCCGTGGCGGAGGCCTTCACCGGCTCGCTGCTCCCATGGAGCCACCGCAGCGTCGTCGACGCGCAGCTCTCGTCCTCGCTCGCCGCGCAGCTCCCGCTCGTCGGTCCGCTGCTCCGGGGCCTGATGCTGGGCGGCTCGCAGGCCAACGACCTCTCGCTGGTGCGCATCCTCGGCCTCCACGCGGGCGTGCTGCCGATGGTGGCCTCGCTCTGCATCGGCGCGCTCGCCCTCCACGCCGCCGGGTGCGCGCCCCGCCATCCCTCCCCTGGGAGCCTCTCCCTCTCTCCCCACGCCGCCCTCCGCGCGGGGGCGCTCGCCGCGGTGGCCGCGATCGCGCTCCTCGCCCTGTCGTCGCTCCTCCCTCCTCACCTTGGAGCCTCCGCGGAGGTGGCGAGGGCCAGCGCCGCGGGGTTGCGGCCGTCGTGGTACCTGGCCTTCGTCCACCAGATGCTGAGCGCGGCGCCGCCGAGGATGATCGGCCTCCCCAGCGCCAGGGTGCTGGTGACCGCGGTGGCGCTCGGCGTCGCTGCGCTGGCGCTGTTTCCCCTGTTCGACCGGAGGGCCTCGCGCGCGGGGCAGGTCGCGGTGCTCGTCACGCTGGCTGCCATCGTGGGAGGGACCATCGGTGCGCTTCTCCATTGAGATAGGGCGCCTCCGCGCCGTGCTGGTCGCTCTGGTCGCCGCGCTCTCCCTCGCCGGGTCGAGCGCCTCCGCCCAGGAGACATGCGTGAGCTGCCACTCCACGCAGCAGGACCTCCGCCTGCGCGACCCCGTCGAGCGCCTTCGAGGGAGCGTCCACGACCTCGCCATGGGCTGCTCCGGGTGCCACGGCGGCCGGGGCAACGAGCCCACCGTGCAGGCCCACGACGTCAGCGTCGGCTTCGTCGCGAGGCCCGATCCGGCCACGGTGGCCGACCGCTGCGGCACCTGCCACGCGGACGCCCGCTTCATCCGGCGCCACCGCGACGACCTGCCCACCGATCAGCTCGCGCTCTTCCACGCCGACTCGCACGGACGGGCCCTGGCGCAGGGCAACCTCGCGGCCCCGTCATGCCTCGGCTGCCACGGCAGCCACGACGTGCGCGCCCCCAACGACCCCGCGTCGCGCATCGCCCGTCGGCGCCAGCACGAGACCTGCGGGGGCTGCCACTCGGACCCGGCGCGCATGGCCGGGACGCGCCTCCCCACCAACCAGGCGGCGCTCTGGTCGGAGAGCGTCCACGGGCGCGCGGTGCTCGCTCACGGCAGCCTCTCGGCGCCGACCTGCGCGGGCTGCCACGGCGCGCACGGCGAGTACCGAGAGGCGGGCGGAGCGGAGGGGCGCTGCAGGCACTGCCACGAGGCCGAGGCCGAGGCCTTCGACCGCAGCCCGCACGCGTCGGCGTACCGACGGCTGGGCTTCTCGGGCTGCGTCGCCTGCCACGGGAGCCACGACGTGCGAGAGGCCGACGGCGCGCTCGGGACGGCCGGCGGCATGGGCGTCTGCCGACGCTGCCACGGCGAGGGCCGGGACTCCGACGGGGTCGCCCGGCGCATCGCGGCGGAGGCCGAGCGGGCGCGGCGAGACCTGGGCCAGGCGAGGGCGGCGGTGAGGGCGATGGAGGCCGCAGGGCTGCGGGTGCCGACGGTGAAGACCCTGGTGGACGAGGCCGCGCAGGCCGACGTGAGGCTTCGGGTGGCGATGCACGCGCTCGACGAGGGGGTCGCCCGAGAGGCGGCGGCGGCGGTGAGCCGCCCGGCGCAGCGGGCCAGGGAGCTCGCCCGGCACGCCAGGGAGCGCGACGCCAACGGTCGGAGGGCGTGGCTGGTGGCGCTGCCTCCGCTGGCGATCCTCGCGGCGCTGCTGCTGCTCAAGATTCGTCAGATCGACCGCAAGCGGGGCTGAGAGGATCGACGCGTGGGCACCGCAACGAACGACCGCGAGCGCCGCCGATGGAGGGCCTGGAAGGTCCTGGCGGCGGGGCTCGCCCTGGGGTTTCTGGCGGCGCTCTCGACGGTGCTGGTGAGCGAGCGCGAGGTGCGCACCTCGCGGGACTACTGCGCGAGCTGCCACCGCGACGCGGCCGCCCACTCCCGCGGGCACTCGACCATCACCTGCCAGTCCTGCCACCGCTCCAACCTCGCAGAGCGCCTCCGCCTCGGCCTCGCCCGGGTGACCCGCTCCAACCCTCCGAAGCGCCACGCCGCCGCGGCGGCTCAGTCCTGCGCGGGCTGCCACTCCGCCTCGACCACGCCCGCCGGGGCCTTCTCCACCACGCCAGGTCACGTCGCCCACGCCCGCGGCGCCCAGGCGGTGTCGTGCGTGCGCTGCCACGGCGCCTCGCTCCACGACCGCCCCCGCCGTGAGGAGTCCTGCGGCAGCTGCCACGCCGCCGTGCCGATGCGCTCCGAGCCGCGCGACGAGGCCTCGTGCGTGCGCTGCCACGAGTTCTCCGCCGACCCCGCCTCCTCCGAGGCCGCCACCCGGCTGGGCGTGCGAGGCGGCGCCCCGAGGGTCGACGCGTCTCGCGTCCACGGCGGGGTCGACTGCCGCCAGTGCCACAACCCCCACCGCGCGGCCGACGACCCCGCGGCCCCCGCCGCGGTGAACTGCACCACATGCCACCGTGGCGAGATCGCCACGCAGGTCGCCGCGGGCCCGGAGGGTCACCGCACCTGCCTCGGCTGCCACGCCGTGCACGCCGACCGCCGCGCGGGCGTCCCGCAGTGCGACCGCTGCCACCTCGCCCCCGAGCGGGCACGCGCCCCAGGGGCCACCGCCCTCCGCAGCTGGCTCACCCGCCCCGACGCCCGTCCCCCCGCGGTGCCCGACGCCTCGGCCCAGACCGCCGCGGCGACCCCGGCCAACCCGACGTTCACGCACGGCGGCCGCTGCGCGAGCTGCCACCGCCCGCACACCTGGGTCGCGCAGCCGACCGACTGCCGCGGCTGCCACGCCCCGCAGGCCTCGACGCTCGCCCTCGAGACGCCGCACGGACGCGCGGGCTGCGTCGGCTGCCACGACCCCCACGGACCCCGGCCCGACAGCGCCTCCTGCGCGACCTGCCACTCCAGCGAGTCGCGCCTCGTCCGCAGCGCGCCGCCGGAGCCGCACCGCGCCTGCCTCTCCTGCCACCAGCCCCACGCTCCCGCGAGGCCCGCCGCCGCCGCGGCGTGCGCGAGCTGCCACGAGACCCAGCGCGACCGCGTCGCCAACGGACCCGCGGCGCACGTCAATTGCGCCTCCTGCCACGCGCCCCACGGCCCGCCGAGGGCCTCCACGCCCGGCACCTGCGCGACCTGCCACGCTCCGGTGACCGCCTGGTTCGCCGCCAACGCGCAGCCCGCCCAGCACCGCTGCGAGGGCTGCCACGCGGACCACGACTTCTCTCCCACGAGCGCCCGCGCCTCGTGCCAGCGCTGCCACCAGCAGCTCGCCTCGCACCGCGGATCGCACCGCGGGGAGTGCGTGACCTGCCACTCGCCTCACGCGCCGGTTCCGCAGCGGCCGCTCGCCGACTGCAGGAGCTGCCACACCGCGACGCGCGTCGGCGGCCCTCCCGCGATGCAGGCCGGCCACCAGCGCTGCGACGGCTGCCACCGCCCCCACGAGGCCAGCGCCCGGGCGGCCTCGCAGTGCGCGACCTGCCACCGCCCCCAGGCGCAGACCGCGCCCTCGTGGCCCGCCGGGAGCCCCCACGCGGGAGCCTGCGTGCAGTGCCACTCGCCGCACCGTACCGAGGCGGCCTTCCCGGCCTGCGGGAGCTGCCACGCGGCGCAGGCGACCACGGCGCACACCGGTCGACACGAGCGCTGCGTGATGTGCCACGCGCCCCACCGCGAGCGCCCGGCCGGCGGCGGCGCCGCGTGGTGGACCCGCTGCGCCGACTGCCACCGCACCGAGGCCGCGGCCGCGGCGGCGCCGACCACGTCGAGCACGCACCGCAACTGCGCCAACTGCCACCAGCGGCCGCAGCTAAGGCCCCCGACCTGCCTCTCCTGCCACAGCGCGATCCCAGCGCAGCTGATGCACGCCGTGCCGCAGCACGGGAGGTGTACCGCGTGCCACGAGACCCACGGCAACGCCCCCCCGACGAGGCCGCGCTGCCTCGCGTGTCACACCGACCGCGCGCAGCACTTCCCCGACGCGCTGACCTGCCAGACCTGCCACCCCTTCGCGACCGGAGCGCATCGACCATGAAGTACGACGCCTCCACCCGCACGCTGCAATTCACGAGCGATCAGGAGGTCGACCGCTTTCACGCGGAGGTCACGGCGCTGCTTCGGGAGGCGGTGAGCGCGGCCTCGCACCTCGGCGACGCCAAGGCGGGCAAGCTCGCCGCGCAGGCGGTGTTCAGGGACTTCGCCAGCGTGATGCGCGCGCTCAACGTGCTGCGCCGCCACCTCGACCGCTCCGCGGGCGAGAGCGAGCCTCCCCCTCCGACGGAGGAGGGCCCCGTGGGCGACGGCTCCGAGGGCTGAGTACCTTCCCGCAGGGGACTTGAAGGGTCGAGCCGGTCGCGCTCCGTGCGCGGTTGAGAGAACAACCGCAAGGGCGCAAAGGGTCGCAAGGGCGGAGAAGGAGGAGATCGTCGGGCTCCGAAGGGACAACGCGACGAAGAACGCGAGCGTCCTACGGCCCATACCTTCGTGCCCTTGCGACCCTTGCGACCCTTGCGGTTCTCCTCCCCAAGGGCGCCCTGCCCAACTCTTCAACTCCTCTCGCTTCTACATATCTCGCGCCTGGGGTACGGCGTGGGGCCTCTTCATCGGCGTGCAGCGCCTGACCCCAGGCAACATCAGGTGGTCACCTTCGCGCGACGCGAAGGTTGCAAGGGTAGTCGCTGTCGCCGTCGTCGCACGGCCCGCCCGGCAGACCGACGCGCCCGCCCTCACCGTGGCCGCGCTCGCTCCGCACCGCGGTCGTCGCCGCGTTCGCTCCGTTCCCCCTGCAACCTTCGCGTCGCGCGAAGGTGACCACCTGATGTTGCCTGGGGTCAGGCGCTGCACGCTGATGAAGAGGCCCCACGCCGTACCCCAGGCGCGCGAGATGTGTAGAAGCGATAGGGTTTCAACCTGCGGGCACGGCGGACGATCAACGGTTAACGCTGATGGGGAGAGAGCGGGTCGCTATCCCTTGATGCGGATGGCGACGAAGAGCTTGCCGACGTTCTTGAGCACGTTGGGGACGCGCTTGAGGAGGTTGATCGACGGCGGGCGCTTCTCGTGGATGCGCACGGGGATCTCCCGGATGCGCACCCCGCCGCGCTGGGCGCGGATGACGAGCTCGCTGGCGAACACGTCCTTGTCGACGAGGCAGGCCCGCACGACGTCGAGCAGGGCGGTGCGGCGGAAGGCCTTGAGCCCGTGGGTGTCGGTGCCCTTGAAGCCCAGCGTGAGGCGCAGCAGGCCGTTGTAGAAGAGCGTCGCGGCGTGGCGTGACATCGGGCGCTCGTCCGAGGCGCCCTCGAGCACCTTCGAGCCGATGACCAAGTCGGACTCGTCGGCGGTGAGCACGTCGAGGGCGCGGCGGTAGAAGTCCATCTGGCAGAGGTCGATCTCGTCGCACATGACGAACTCGCCTCGGGCCTTGAAGATGCCTTCGCGGAGGGCCTTGCCGTAGTTGGGCTCGCCCAGGGAGAAGAAGCGCACCTCGGGGTACTTCTCGGAGAGCGCGCGGGCGAGGGGGACCGTGCCGTCCTTCGATCCGTTCTCCGCGAGGATGATCTCGAAGGGCCAGCCGAACTCGGAGAGCTGGTCGCGCAGGTCGGTGACCGCCGCGTGCAGGATCTTCTCTTCGTTGTAGACCGGGATCACCACCGAGAGCCGGGGGTGGGGTCGGGCTTCGGGCTGCGGCGTCTGGCCGTCGTCGTGTTCGCTCATCGTCCCGCCTCGCAGCCGCGGGCGGCAACCGGAGTACACGTCAGAATGTCGAGATAGAAGTGGCCAATCACGTCAGCGGCTCTCGAAGGGGGTTCGTGGGTGGTCGCAGACCCGACGCGACGCGGAGGCCGCGACGCGCGAAGCAACGTTAGGTGCGCTGCCGGGATTAGTGGGAAATCGCGGGCTAGGTCAAGGCACGAATCACCGCGCGACCGCGACGGTCCGGTGAACGGTCGCAGACGGCGGGTGAGTGGCGAAGACGGGTAAGGGGGGGGAGACGGGAGGAAGCGCGGCGATCAGCCGGCGGCGTCGGCGGCGGCGCCAGCGTCGGTCGCGGCGGGGGCGTCGGTCGCGGCGGGCACGTCAGCGGCGGGCACGTCGGTCGCGGCGGGCACGTCAGCGGCCGGGACGTCGGTCGCGACGGGGACGTCGCGCACGCCGCCGTCGGTGGCGGTGCCGGGGATGCCCATCGGCTGGAGCGTGGTCGCGTACGCGCAGTACGGGACGGCGTCGCGGCGGATGCCGGTCATGTCCTCGGGGTACACGCAGAGCGCGCCGCCGCTGCAGTCGGTGTTGGTCTCGCACTCCTTGAAGATGCAGACGCCCTGCTCGTCACCGGCCGGGCCGCGCGGCGCCATCATGGCGTCGTCGGGGCAGCCCGCGGTGGCGGTGCGGGTGTTGATGAAGGAGCCGCAGAGGCCCTCGGCCGGGCGGGTCGAGGAGAGCGAGAAGCAGGTGCCGCGGCACTGCGCGACGCCCGTCGTCTGGACCTGCATCGGGTTGCACTGCGCGCCGTCGGGGCGGAGCGTCATGTCGACGGCGGCGCTGGCGCAGCGGCCGAGGCGGGTGTTGCAGCGCATCAGCGAGGCGTCGCCGGCCATCGCGCCGGCGCAGTCGGCGTCCGTCGCGCAGAACGGCAGGCAGCCCGGGTTCTCCATCTGGTTGGTCTGGAGCTGGAGCCAGTTGGTGGTGCAGAGCGAGCCCGTCGGGCAGCGCCCGAGCGCCTCGGTCTGGACATTGGCCACGCAGGCGCGGGTGCAGAGGCTGACCTGCGCGCCGGTGCGCGGGGTCGCGTAGACCAGGCAGGTCGAGTAGCGACCGCCGCACTGGCCCTCTTCCTCCGCCGTGGTGCCCTGGTCGCAGCCCGCGCCCGAGGTGCAGATGCGCCCGCCGGTGGTGACCACGCAGGCGAGATCGGCCGAGCCGGTAGCGCAGGCCTCGTCATCGGTGCAGCGGCGGCCAGCGACGACCTGGAGGCGGGGCGGGCCGGCGTCGACTCGGGGGCCCGTGTCGACGGGGGAGCCCGCGTCAGGGCGGTCGGTGGTCGGGTTGCCGACGTCGGTCACCACGCCGGTGTCCGCGGTACCCGAGTCCACCGGGGTGTTGACGGGGT